>Ga0183098_10322_pt1 | contig 121212 bp, 93 predicted proteins | sample BioMet9_FD_128884 | JGI IMG/M metagenome (GOLD analysis project Ga0183098, IMG submission 128884) | Microbial communities from bioreactor (seeded with sewage sludge) at Lawrence Berkeley National Lab, California, USA - Biofuel... | ecosystem: Engineered > Bioreactor > Anaerobic > Unclassified ...
ATTGCAAGCTTCGGAGGATGAGGGTCCAGGGAGAAGGGCGGCTTTGTAAAAAGCCCTTCTCCCTGGCGTGCTCTTTCTTCACCGTCTTTCTGCACGAGCAGAAAGACGGTGCCCCGCAGGGCGCATCTCCCGTCCTAAACAAATCTGCACGCAGTACGCATGAGATTCTTCGCCGCTGGCGCTCCTCAGAATGACAGGTGGGGAAGATATGCGCGAAAGACCAGCCCCATTGTCATTCTGAGCTTCGCTCAGAATCTCGCTGCAAATTTGCGTCAGATTTGCGGGCCTTGCGCAGGCGGGCCGATGTGGGCATCGGCCCCTGCGGACGCGGCGGGGGCAGGCGGGAGGCGGAGGCTGGCGGACTTTTTCCGGAAAATCGCGGGGGACAGTTGCGCGCGGGAGGGAAATGGGGTAAAATGAAGGGGCTTATCACAGAAACAAGGGGGCCTTTGTATGGAAGACCTGCAAAATCCCGAATTTGAAGAGCGGTTCGGCCATCCCGCGCGGTATGTATTCTCCGCGCCGGGCCGGACCGAGCTGAGCGGCAACCACACCGACCACCAGCACGGGCGGGTGCTGGCCGCCGCCGTCAATCTCGACACGCGCGCCGCCGTGGCGGAGAACGGCACGCGCGAAATCCGCGTCGCGTCCGAGGGGTATCCCCTCTGCCGCGTCTCGCTCGACGAGCTGGCGATCCATCCGGCCGAGACGGGGACCACCGCCGCGCTCATCCGGGGCGTGGCCGCGCGCATCGCGTCGATGGGATACGCGCTGCGCGGATTCGACGCCTGCGTCCATTCGACCGTGCTGCCCGGCAGCGGGCTTTCATCCTCCGCCGCCTTCGAGGTGCTGATCGGCACGATTCTCAACACGCTCTTCTGCGGCGGCGCGATCACGCCGGTCTCGATCGCGCAGATCGCGCAGTACGCGGAGAACGTCTATTTCGGCAAGCCCAGCGGGCTCATGGACCAGACGGCCTCGGCCGTCGGCGGCATTCTCGGCATCGACTTTGCCGACGAAAAGGCCCCCGCCGTCGAGCGCGTGGACTTCGACTTCTCCGCCTGCGGACACGCCCTGTGCATTCTCGACTCGGGCGCCGACCACGCCAATCTGACCGACGAATACGCCGCGATCCCGCGCGAGCTTGCGCAGGTCTGCGCCGTGTTCGGCAAAAAATACCTGCGCGAGGTGCCGGAGGCCGACTTCTGGGCGCGTCTGCCCGAGGTGCGCGAGGCCGCGGGCGACCGCGCCGCGCTGCGCGCGATGCACGTCTACCGCGACAACGAGCGCGTGGCGCGCCAGATCGCGGCGCTGAAAGCCGGCGACTTCGGCGGCTTCCTCTCGCTCGTCACCGAATCCGGGTATTCCTCCTGGATGTACCTGCAGAACGTCGTGCCGCTCGGCGCGACGGCGCACCAGCAGATGGCGCTGGCGCTGGCGCTGACCAGCCGTCTGCTGGGCGGCCGCGGGGCCTACCGCGTGCACGGCGGCGGCTTCGCGGGCACCGTGCTGGCCTTTGTGCCGCTCGACATGCTGGACTTTTTCCGCGCGGGCGCCGAGGCCGTGCTCGGCAAAGGCCGCTGCCACGTGCTCTCCATCCGCAGGGAAGGCGGCATCCTGGAACGCGGCGAGGTGACGAGCCATGGTTGACGGAGCAATCCGCGCGCTCGTGCGTCACGGCGAGATGTGCGGCTATTTGTCGCCCGACGACGAGGTCTGCGCCGAGAACCGGCTGCTGGAGGTCCTTGCGCTCGACGCCATCGGCGGCGGCGGGCCGTCCGCCGGCAGTCTGGCCGAGATTTTGAACGAGCTCACGGACGACGCCGTCGCCCGCGGCCTGGTGCAGGACGACGTCACCTCCCGCGATCTGTTCGACACGAAGCTCATGGGCGCGATCATGCCCTGGCCGCGCGAGGTGCGCTCGCGTTTCCGCGCGCTCTGCGACATGTCCCCGCGCGAGGCGACCGACTGGTTTTACCGTTTCAGCCAGGACGTCAACTACATCCGGCGCGAGCGCATCGCGAAGGACGTCCGCTGGCTCTATCCCTGCCCGTACGGCGAGCTCGACATCACGATCAACCTCTCCAAGCCGGAAAAGGACCCGAAGGCCATCGCCGCGGCGAGGCTGGCCCCGCAGGCGGGCTACCCCAAGTGCCAGCTCTGCGCGGAAAACGAGGGCTACGCGGGCCGGCTCAACCATCCCGCGCGCCAGAATCTGCGCCTCATCCCGCTGCGTCTGGCCGGGGAGAACTGGTATTTCCAGTATTCGCCCTACGTCTACTACAACGAGCACTGCATCGTGCTCAATGAGGCCCACACGCCCATGCAGATCAGCCGCGTCACCTTCGAGCGGCTGCTCGACTTCGTGTCGCAGTTTCCGCACTATTTTCTCGGCTCCAATGCCGACCTGCCCATCGTGGGCGGCTCGATTCTGAGCCACGACCACTTCCAGGGCGGGCGCTACGATTTTGCCATGGCGAAGGCGCCCGTCGAGACGCCCGTGCGGTTCCCGGATTTTCCGGAGATCGCCTGCGGTATCGTGGCGTGGCCCATGTCGGTCGTGCGTCTGACCGGGCCCGACCCGGCGCGGCTGACGGAGCTGGCCGACCGCATTCTAACCGCGTGGCGCGGGTACTCCGACGAGAGCGCCGGGATTCTGGCCGAATCGGACGGCGCGCGGCACAACACCGTGACGCCCATCGCCCGGCGGCGCGGAGAGGCCTGCGAGCTCGACCTCGTGCTGCGCAACAACCGCACCACGGACGAATTCCCGCTCGGCATCTTCCACCCGCATCCGGCGCTGCACCACATCAAAAAGGAGAACATCGGCCTCATCGAGGTCATGGGTCTGGCCGTGCTGCCCTCCCGGCTCGAGCGCGAGCTCGCGGGCGTGCGCGGGGCGATTCTGCAGGGAAGCGACCTGCGCGCCGACGAGTCGCTCGCCAAGCACGCCGACTGGGCGGACACGCTCAAAAAGAAATACGCCTTCACGCCGGAGAACGCCGACGCGCTTCTGCGCCGCGAGGTCGGCGCGGTGTTCCTTCAGGTCCTGCTGGACGCCGGTGTGTACAAGCGCACGCCCGATGGCCAGGCCGCGTTCCGCCGCTTCCTGACAAGCTGCGGCGCGGAAATATAATTCAGCAAAAGCAGCCGTTCCCGCCCGGGAACGGCTGCTTGTTGGTTTATCTTACTGCGCGGTTCCCGCGACCTCGCGGAGGATGCGCTGCATGTCGTCCCACTTCTGTTCCATGTCGTACACCAGCTTGAGCTGGGTGCGCGTGCGGTCGAGGTTGTGGCGGGGACGGTGGACGGCGAAATACACGTCGCCGTCGAGGTAGTCCTTCAAAAACCGCGCGGCCAGCTCGCCCGTGAGGATCTTCGCGCCGAGCGGCAGCACCTCGATCTCCTTTTTGGTGAGCGCCGCGCCGCAGGCGTCCAGATAGCCCTGCAGAAACGCCCGGTACATTCCGAGATCCAGCGACACCTTCGACAGCTCCGTCTCGTCCTCGGCGGCCGTGGACGCGCCGAAGCGGATGGCGTCGCCGAAATCGCAGGCGCTCAGGCCCGGCATCACGGTGTCGAGGTCGAGCACGCACCGCGCCTTTCCGGTCACGGGGTCGAGCAGGACGTTGTTGAGCTTCGTGTCGTTGTGCGTCACGCGCAGCGGCAGCTCGCCCGCCTGCTGCAGCCGGCAGAGCGTGCCGAGCTCCTCCTCCCGCGCGAAGAGAAAGTCCAGCTCCCGCTGCACCTCGCCGGCTCTTCCGGCGGCGTCGAGCCGCACGGATTCGCGCAGCTGACGGAAGCGGTCCGGGGTGTCGTGGAAGCGCGGGATCGTCTCGTGGAGGGTGTCGGCGGGAAAATCGGACAGCGCCATCTGGAACTGGCCGAACGCGACGGCGGCCTCGTAGAAGTCGCGCGTGCTGCGCGGCATATCGAGGCAGAGCCCGGAGGCGATGTACGAATACGCGCGCCAGTACTCGCCCGTGTCGTCCACATAGTATTTTTTTCCGTCGCGGGCCGGGATGAGACAGATGGTCTGCTGCCCGGGGGCCTGCCTGGCGGCGATGAATTTCGTGACTGCGTCGATGTTTTCGATCAGCTCCTCGGGCCGCCGGAACGCGACGCGGTTGATCTTCTGCACAGTGTACTCGCATCCGCTGTCGCAGCGCACGTGAAAGGTGCGGTTGATATGTCCGTTGCCGAACGGCTCACAGGATACCGGCTCTCCGTCAAAGCAAAACTGCCGCAGGATCTGTTCCATACAAGAACCCCATTCCATGGCGGGCGCACGCAGATAACGGCGCGCGCCTGCCAGTATTTCTCTTTAGGCAATACCGCACAATTCCAAGTGCGGAATTGCGCCGTCAGATTTTTCGTCAGATGTGTCAAAAAGCGCAGCGAATCCTTTGTGGATTCGCGAGCATGGTTGGCGCATCTGACGGGAAAGATGCAAGCAAGACCGTGCTTGAGGCGTCAGCCGCGAATTGCGCGGTATTGCCTTTATTGATCGTTCAGCGTGAACGTCAGCTCCACCGGGTTGTGGTCCGAGCAGCGAAAGCCCTCGTCCAGCACCGCGGCGGATTCCACCGTCACGTTGGCGGAGACCACAAAGCCGTCCACCGTCAAAACGAGCTGGCCCTCGTGATAGGGCGCGTCGGCGTTGCGGCAGGAGGGCACGGGATTGTCCGGGTCGAGCGGCGCGGCGACCGTGAGGCCGGTGCCGTCGAACAGGTCGAAGCGCAGCGACTGCGCCCAGGTGTAGCCCGCGGTCGAGACGCCGAAATACCGGCTGCTGTCGCCGAGCAGATCCTTGTTGAAATCGCCGCCGCACACGACGTAGCTGCCGCTCTCCGCCTCCTGCTGCATGTCCGCGATCAGCATCCGGAGCTGCTCGTCGGCGATGGAGCCGTCGCTCGAGTAGGCGGACAGGTGCACGTTGTACAGGCACAGCTCGCGGCCGTTGTCCACCGGGATGCGGCTGACGGTATAGCAACGGTCGAGATCCACGAGCTTTTTGAGGCTCTGCTCAATGGGCAGACTTCTGCGCAGGGCGGAGGTGATCGTAAAATCGCAGGCGGTCAGGATGCCCGAGATGTTCTTGCCGTGCGGCTGTGTGAGCGGATACAGCAAAAACGGGGAATCATAGTTGATCGCATAGACGCTGTCGGTGTCGCCGAGCGCCGAGAGCACGGCGGTCTTTTCGTCCGTGTGGTAGGTGCGCGTTCCGTTGAGATCGACCTCCTGCACGAGATAGAAGTCGGCGTCCTGCGCGGCGAGCGTCTGCCCGATGGCGGCGAGATTCGCGTCCAGCCGCTCCTTCGACCACGCCCAGGACTGCGTGCCGCCGTCCATGAAAAAGCTGTAGTCCGATTCGTACGCGCCGAAGCCGATGTTCCAGGAGACGAGCTTGTAGCGCTCCCCCGCCGCGGCGCAGTCGGTCCGGGTCCCCTCCACCGACATGGACAGGTTGTCGCCCAGCCGGTGGTAGTCGATGAACACATAGGCCACATAGGCGGCCGCGAGCACCAAAACAGACAGCAGAACGATCAGCAGGATCTTCAGTGCTTTTTTCATTGGCCGCTCCCTCCCGCGGCGCGCACGAACAGCAGCACGCCGCTCTCGCCCGGCTCGCGGCAGTTCGGGAACACCGCCCGCGTCACGCACGGCTGCAGCGCGCCGCCGCGGCACCGCTGCAGGTGCTCCATGGCGCACGCCTTCTCGCCGTTTCGAAGCTGGGTCATGAGGTTTTTGCGGCCGAACACGCGCAGATACGCCTCCCGCGTCTCCGGCAGCAGATCCTGCGCCATCTCGACAAGCAGCGCGTCGTAGTCCGCGCAGGCGGCAAATTCGTCGGACCGCTCCGGGCTGGCCTGCGTCAGCCGGAAGCTGTTTTCCGCAAGGTCGGCCGTGAGCACCGTCTCATACGAGTCGCGCACGGCGGAAATAAAGCTGATCCAGTCGCGCAGCTTGGGCCACAGGCGCTGCGCCGCGCCGCCCTCCTGCGAGGGCTCCGGCCCGTCCTCCGGGCAGGGCTCGACCGTCGAGGCGCACAGCATCAGGCCGTTCGGCGCCAGCGTCTGCGCCAGCTCCGCGCGGATGAGGCCGATCGTTTTGTTGAGCTCCTCCGCGCTGGCCGCGAGCATCATCCGCTCGTTCGGGCTGCAGCGGCAGTACGCGCCGGGATAGCCCGCGGCGCGGATCACGCCGTCCATGGCCTCCGCCGCCGCGCCGGGATCGCCCGTGCCGCCCGCGCGGCGCAGCACGGTCAGCAGTCCGGCCGCCGCCGGGAGATTCGCGCCCGCGCGGCAGCCGCTCCAGAGCGCGCAGAGCTGCTCCTGTGAAATCCAGAGCTGCCGCGCGCCTCCCACGGCGCGCAGAATCGTTCCCAGATCCGAAACGGTATAAGCGTCCGCCATGCCCGATTCCTCCGATTCTATCGAATTCTATTACTATACAGCATCGCGCAGGAAAATGCAAATCGTTCCTGCCCGCGGTTGCTTTTCGCCGCCCTGCGTGGTAAAATTCCCTTGGGAGGGTTTTCCTTATGAGCGGCTTTCAGATTTTTCTCATTCTGGTCTATCTGTTCTTTTTCGGCTCCGTCGCCGGTTGGGTGATGGAGCTTTTCTTCCGGCGGTTTTTTTCCGGGGCCAATCCGGAGCGGAAGTGGCTCAATCCCGGCTTTCTCTTCGGCCCCTGCGTGCCGCTCTACGGCTTCGGCACGGTCGCCCTGTACGCGCTGAGCACCTTCGAGGCCTCCCTGTTCGGCGTCTGGAGCGGGAGCGTGTGGTACTATCTGGCGATGTTTCTCATCATGGCGCTGGCGATGACGCTCATCGAGTTCATCGCGGGCATCCTGAGCCTCAAGGTGATGCACCTGCGCCTGTGGGACTATTCCGGCGCCTGGGGCAATATTCTCGGCATCGTCTGCCCGAAGTTCACGCTCGTGTGGGGGCTTCTGTCCGCCGCGTATTACTTCGTGCTCTATCCGCGCCTGCGGCTGCTCGTCATCTGGTTCATCGCGCATCCCCTCTTCTCCTTCATCGTGGGCGTGTGCTTCGGCGTGTTTCTCGTCGATTTCGCGTTCTCCCTGCACCTTGGCACGCTGCTGCGCAAGAAGGCCATGGAGCTCGACAAAACGCTCTACGAATCGGTCGATCTGCAGGCGTTCCAGCGCCGGATGCAGACGCGGCGGGGCTTCTTCCGCATTCCCTCCTTCCGCGGCCTGACCGACCGCATCGATGAATTCACACAGTTCCTGCATCGCCGTCCGGAAACGCCGGCGCCAAAATAACCGGGCTCGCCCGGATTCCCCGCACAAATCACTTTTCATGGAGGTATTGCATTCATGTACTGTGTCAAAAAAATGACCGAGGATCTCTACTGGGTCGGCGGCAACGACCGGCGGCTGGCGCTGTTTGAGAACGTCTATCCCATCCCGGAGGGCGTATCGTACAACTCCTATCTGCTCCTGGACGAAAAGACCGTCCTGCTCGACACGGCGGACAAGGCCGTCTCCGCGCTGTTTCTTGAGAACATTGCGCATGTTCTGGCCGGCCGCCCGCTCGACTACGTCGTCGTGCAGCACATGGAGCCCGACCACTGCGCCACGCTGGAGGAGCTGCTCCTGCGCCATCCGGAGACGAAGATCGTCTGCAGCGCCAAGGCGCTCGCCATGATCGGCAACTTCTTCACCTTCGACGCCGCTTCCCGCGCCATGGTCGTCGGCGAGGGCGACACGCTCCCGACGGGCCGCCACACGCTCTCGTTCCTCATGGCCCCGATGGTGCACTGGCCGGAGGTCATGGTCAGCTACGACGCCGAAACGAAGGCGCTCTTCTCCGCCGACGCGTTCGGCACGTTCGGCGCGCTGGGCGGCAGCCTGTACGCGGACGAGACGCGCGTCGATTTTAGCGAGGTGCGCCGCTACTACACCAACATTGTCGGCAAATACGGCACCCAGGTGCAGACGCTGCTGCAGAAGGCCGCCGGCCTCGACATCCGGATGATCTGCCCGCTCCACGGTCCGGTGTGGCGGAAGGACATCCCCGGACTTATGGAAAAGTACGCCCGCTGGGCGGCCTATGAGCCGGAGCAGACCGCCGTCGTCGTCGCCTACGCCTCCGTCTACGGCGACACCGAAAACGCCGCGAACGTGCTCGCGTCGAAGCTGGACGAGCTCGGCGTGCACGACGTGCGGCTCTACGACGTGTCCGCGACGCATCCGAGCTACATCCTCTCGGAGTGCTTCCGGGCCAGCCATCTGGTGTTCCTCTCCACGACCTACAACGCCGGGATGTTCGTGAACATGGAAAACCTCGTGCACGACATCGTGAACCACAACCTGCAGAACCGGACGATCGCCCTGGTCGAAAACGGCTCGTGGGCGCCCACGGCGGCGGGGCTGATGCGCGCGGAGTTCTCCAAGCTGAAAAACATGAAGATCCTCGACGAGACGGTCACGATCCGCTCGTCTTTGAAGCAGGACCAGCTCCCCGAGCTGAACGCGCTGGCGGAGGCCATTGCGGCGTCCATGCCGAAGCCCGCGCCCATCGAGCACACGACGCCCGTGGAGCCGAACGCAATGTTCTCGTTCTCCTACGGGCTGTTCATCCTGACCGCGCGCGACGGGGCCAAGGACAACGGCTGCATCATCAACACCGCCATCCAGCTCACCGACAAGCCCAAGCGCATCTCCATCGCGGTCAACAAGGCGAACTTCACGCACGACATGATCAAGAAGACAGGCCAGTTCAACATCTCCATGCTCTCGACCGACGCGCCGTTCGCCATGTTCCGGCACTACGGCTTCCAGTCGGGCCGGGACACGGACAAGTTTGCGGACGTGCAGGGCATGGCCCGCGCGACGAACGGGATCTACTACATCCCCTACTGCACGAACGCCTTCGTGAGCGGCAAGGTCGTGCAGACGGTCGAATTCGAGACGCACACGCTCTTCATCGCCGAGGTGACCGAGGCCCGCGTGCTGTCCAGACTGCCCTCCATGACCTACGCCCACTATTTCGCCAACGTCAAGCCGAAGCCCGCGCCCGCGGCCGCCAAAAAGACCGGCTGGGTCTGCCGCATCTGCGGCTGGATCTACGAGGGCGAGACGCTGCCGCCCGACATCGTCTGCCCCATCTGCAAGCACGGCGCGGCCGATTTTGAAAAGCTGAAGTAAGGAGATCGCTATGCGCATTCTGGAAAATCTCGACCCGAAGCCGGTCTTTTTCTACTTTGAAGAGCTCTGCCGCATCCCCCACGGCTCCCGGAACACGAAGGCGGTCAGCGACTTCTGCGTCCGGTTCGCCCGCGAGCGCGGACTCTGGTGCCGGCAGGACAAGGCCAACAACGTCGTCATCAAGGCGCCCGCCGCGCCGGGGTATGAAGCCTCCGCCCCGGTCATTCTGCAGGGCCACCTCGACATGGTGGCGGAGAAGGACCCCGACAGCGGGTTTGATTTCACAAAGGACGCCCTGCGCCTGCGCGTCGAGGGCGACTGGCTGGGCGCCGAGGGCACCACGCTGGGCGGCGACGACGGCATTGCCGCCGCCATGATGCTCGCTTTGCTGGACGACCCCGCCATTCCGCATCCCGCCCTCGAGTGCGTTTTCACAACGGACGAGGAGATCGGCATGCTGGGCGCGATGGCGCTGGACGCGTCGTGCCTGGAGGGTCGCCGGATGCTGAACCTCGACTCCGAGGACGAGGGCATCTTCACCGTGAGCTGCGCGGGCGGCGCGGGCGCGAACGTGTCGCTCCCGCTGGCGTCCGCCCCGGCCGGCGGCGAGGCGTTCGCCCTGACGGTCTCCGGGCTTGCCGGCGGCCACTCCGGCGAGGAGATCAACAAGGGCCGCGCCAACGCCAGCGTCCTCATGGGCCGCGTGCTGCGGGCGCTGGCCGCGAAGGCCCCGTTCCGCCTCGTCAGCTGCGCCGGCGGCAGCAAGGACAACGCCATCACCCCGCTGGCAAAGGCCGTCGTGTCCGCGCCCGAGGCGGCGGTTCAGGCCGTCTGCCGCGAAACGGAGGCCGTGTTCCGCCGCGAATACGCCGCCGCCGACCCCGACATCCGCGTCTCCTGCGCGCCCGCCGGCGCTGCCGCCGCCGCGCTGGACCCCGCGTCCACGCGCCGCGTCTGCGATTTTCTCACGCTCTGCCCCAACGGCGTCTATGCCATGAGCCGCGAGATTCCCGGCCTCGTGCAGACCTCGTGCAACCTGGGCATCCTCCAGGCGGACGCGGCGGGCCTGCGCGCCGTCGTCTCCGTGCGCAGCTCCGTCGCCACGCAGAAGGCCATGCTGCTGGATAAGCTCGCGGCGCTCGCGGCGCTGCTGGGCGGCGGCGTGGAGGTCGCGGGCGACTATCCCGCCTGGGAATACCGCAGGAACTCGCCCGTGCGCGAGCTGGTCGTGGAAAGCTACCGGGAGCTCTTCGGCAGGGAGCCCGAGATCAAGGCCATCCACGCGGGGCTCGAGTGCGGTCTGTTCTCCGGCAAGCTGCCGGGGCTCGACTGCGTATCCTTCGGCCCGGACATGCGCGACATCCACACCAGTCGCGAGCGCCTGAGCATCCCTTCCACCCGCCGCGTCTGGCAGCTCCTGCTGGAAACGCTCAAACGCATGAAATAACCGTATTCGATTCCCGTGCAAAGCCGCAGCCCCTGCCTTTCAGCAGCCTGCGGCTTTGTTTTTTCCGGCGCGCCATGCCGAAATATCCGCCGCCGCGGGCGGCGGTCAAAGGAGGAGCACATGGAACCGATGTCGGTCGCGATCAATCTGTTCTTTACCGCGCTGGGAGGGCTGCCGCCCTATTTGCTGCTGCCGCGCCTGGTTCCGATGAAGCACCCCTGGATCTTTCTGCTCGTGACGCACGGGTGCAGCCTCATACTCTATTACATCAACTTCTACCAATCCGCAAACGCGCCGCATCTGCTCATCAGCGTCTGCTCGAGCCTCGGCGCGGTGCTGCTGGCAGGGCTGTTCGCCCGGCCGCAGTTTCAGCGCGGCTGCTGGTACATGGCGCTTTTCATCGTGAGCACGCTCTTCATGGACGCGGCCGCGACCGCGGTCTCCATGCCGCTGCTGAAGAGCCTGAGCATCAGCTCGTTTCTGGCGATGAAGGAGCACATCTGGGTCATGTTCGCCCTCAAGGCGGGGCTCGTTTTCCTGTTCGCCCTGGTCAACTGGCTGACCTACCGCGCGATCCGGCGGTGGTCCCGCGACCGGCAGGGGTACCGGGACTTCCTTCTGCTGCTGCCGCTTCCCGTCAGCCAGCTGATCGTCATCGTGTCCCTGTGCCTCATGGCGCAGACCTCGCAGATCGTTCCGGAGGCGACGTGGATTTTGATTCTGGCCATCGCGGTCAGCGCGGCCGCGGACGCCGCCTATCTGCTGATGGCAAAACGGGCGCAGCGCGCCCGGGCGCTGCAGGAGCAGATGGCGCTGGCCGAGCAGCAGCTCAACGCGCAGTCGTCGTATTACCGTCAGCTGCAGGACAACATCACGCAGATCAACGGCATCCGGCACGACCTGAACAACCAGCTGCGCACGGCCTATGCCCTGCTCGAGCGCGGCGAGAACGAGTCCGTCCGCCGGCAGCTCGACGTGCTGTCCGACAGCATCCGCAGCCGCGTCGGCTCCGTCTACTGCGAGAACCTCACCGTGGACGCGGTTCTGACGGAAAAGGCCAACCGCTGCCGCGAGGCGGGCATCCGCCTGGAGGCGCAGGCAATCCTGCCCGCGTCGCTGCCCATCGAGGGCGCGCACCTCTGCAGCGCCGTGTCCAACATTCTCGACAACAGCATCGCGGCCTGCGCGGCCGTGCCGGCGGACGAGCGGGTCATCCGCTTCTCCGCGGACGTGCGCGCCGGCTGCCTGCTGCTGCGCTGCACCAATCCCGCCACCCCCGCCGCGCCGGCAGACAGGCCCTCCGGGGCGCTGCCCCGGCACGGCCTCGGCCTCGGCATCCTGAAAAAGCTCGCCGCGCTCTACGACGGCAGTCTGGAGACCTCGTCCTCGGAAGGGAGCTACGAGACCAGTCTCATCCTGCACTGCCGTCCCGCGTCCGTGCCCGCCGGCGGATAGCCCGCCGACATGCCCAAAACAAAGGACCCGTCCCCGCAAAAGCGGGGGACGGGTCCTTCGTCGGTTTTTCTGTTTTTCATGCCGCGGCGGGCCGCGCTCACTCCATGAGACGCAGATACCGCATGAATTTCTCCCGGCTCTGCTCGGCGTTCGCGCGGCTGATCGGAACGACGGCGCCGGTGCGCAGCGTGAAGCGGTCCCGTCTGTGCTCGGCCACGTACTGCAGATTGACGAGAAAGCTGGCGTGGCAGCGGCAGAAGCACTCCGCCGGCAGCTGCCGCTGCAGGTCGGACAGCTTGTCCGCGCAGGTGACGGTCTCCCCGTCCCGCATGGTCACCTCGGTCACGCGGCCGTTCCGCTCCAGACACACAATCTGCGCCGCGGCAAAGACGCGCACCGTGTCGGCCGAGACAAGCTTCACGCTGCCCGACGTCCACAGGTTCTGCACCGCCCGCCGCAGATATTTCGGCAGCTGCGCCTGTAACTGATCCTTGAGGATCATCACCAGGTGCGGAACGTCGTACACGTCGCTGACATAGGTGGGAAAGCTGCTGACGAACAAAATCTGGCAGAGCGGATTGCGGCCCAGCAGCCATTTCGCCAGCTCGATCCCGCTGAAGCCGGGGAATCGGATGTCCAGGATCGCGATGTCGAAGCAGCGTTTTTCCATCAGCAGGCTCTGCGGCTGCCCCGCGGCGTAAAAAACCGCCGGGGTCCCGTCCAGCGCCGACTGCGCCAGGCGCTGCAGCTGCTTCAGGATTTCCGGCTCGTCGTCGCAGATCGCAACGGCGAGCGTCTCACATTTCTGTTCGTCCATGTGTTTCTCCTTGCTTGCGGAGGAAGGGCCGCTTCTCACCGCCGGGCGCGTTCGTTTCTGTTATTATATCATATCCGCGCCTGATTCCAAGCGTCTGTTTTCCCCGGGCGCGCAAAATGCCCCGGCGCGAAGCGGCATGCCGTTTCGCGCCGGGGCGGGATCTGTTTGCTTACGCGATGGCGAGCTCGCCGTCTTTGACCTCGACCTTCATGGTCGTGCCGGGCAGCACGGAGCCGGCGACAATGCGCTTGGCGATGAGCGTCTCGACCGTGTGCTGCACGTAGCGGCGCAGCGGCCGCGCGCCGTACTGCGGATCGTACGCGGCGTCGATGATGAGCTGCCGGGCCTCGTCCGTCAGCTCGCATTTGAGCTGCTTGTCGGCGAGCCGCTGGTTCAGGGCTGCGATCTGCAGATCGATGATCTTGCAGATGTTATCCTTTGTGAGCGGCTTGTAGAAGACGATCTCGTCGAGCCGGTTGAGGAATTCCGGCCGGAACGTGCGGTGCAGAAGCTGGGTGACCTCGTCGCGCGCGGCCTGCGAAATGTTCCCCTGATCGTCGATGCCGTCGAGCAGGAACTGGCTGCCGAGGTTCGAGGTCAGGATGATGACGGTGTTCTTGAAGTCCACCGTCCGGCCCTGCGAGTCGGTGATGCGCCCGTCGTCGAGCACCTGCAGCAGCACGTTGAACACGTCCGGGTGCGCCTTCTCGATCTCGTCGAACAGGATGACGCTGTAGGGTCTGCGGCGCACGGCCTCGGTGAGCTGGCCGCCCTCTTCGTAGCCGACGTATCCGGGGGGCGCGCCGATCAGACGCGAGACGGAGAATTTCTCCATATACTCCGACATGTCGATGCGGATGAGGTTCTTTTCGTCGTCGAACAGGCTCTCCGCCAGCGTCTTGGCCAGCTCCGTCTTGCCCACGCCCGTGGGCCCGAGGAAGAGGAACGAGCCGATCGGCCGGTTCGGGTCCTGGATGCCCGCGCGGCTGCGGAGGATGGCCTCGGAGACGACGCGCACGGCCTCGTCCTGACCGATGACCCGCTTGTGGAGGATGTCCTCAAGGTGCAGGAGCTTTTCCCGTTCGCCCTGCATGAGCTTCGACACGGGGATGCCCGTCCAGCGCTCGATGATCCTGGCGATCTCCTCCTCCGTGACCTTGTTGCGGAGCAGGCTGCCGTCCTTCGCGTTCTGGGCCAGCTTTTCCTCCTGCTCGAGCTGCTTTTTGGCCTCGGGCAGATCGCCGTATTTGAGCTTCGCGGCCTTCTCGAGCTCATAGTTCTGCTCGGCCGTCTCGATCTCGCGGTTGATCGTTTCGATCTTCTCGCGCAGCTGCTGGACTCTGCCGATCGCGTTTTTCTCGTTTTCCCACTTGGCCTTCATGGAGTTGAAGTTGTCGCGGTTCTCGGCCAGCTCCTTCTGCAGCTCCGCCAGGCGCGCCTTCGACAGCTCGTCGTCCTCGTTCTTGAGCGCGGCCTCCTCAATTTCCATCTGGATGATCTTGCGGCGCACCACGTCCAGCTCGGTCGGCATGGAGTCCATCTCCGTGCGGATCATGGCGCAGGCCTCGTCGATGAGGTCGATGGCCTTGTCGGGGAGGAAGCGGTCGGTGATATAGCGGTTGGAGAGCGTCGCGGCGGCGATGATTGCGGAGTCCGTGATCTTGACGCCGTGGAACACCTCGTAGCGCTCCTCGAGCCCGCGCAGGATCGCGATGGTGTCCTCGACCGACGGCTCCTGGACGAGCACGGTCTGGAACCGCCGCTCGAGCGCGGGGTCCTTTTCGATATACTGCCGGTATTCGTCGAGCGTCGTCGCGCCGATGCAGTGCAGCTCGCCGCGCGCGAGCATCGGCTTGAGCAGGTTGCCCGCGTCCATGGAGCCCTCGGTTTTGCCCGCGCCCACGATGGTGTGCAGCTCGTCGATGAACAGGATGATGCGGCCCTCGGACTTTTTGACCTCGGCCAATACGGCCTTCAGCCGCTCTTCAAATTCGCCGCGGTATTTGGCGCCCGCGATCAGCGCGCCCATGTCGAGCGAGAAGATCGTCTTCTCCTGCAGGCTCTTCGGCACGTCCTTGCGGACGATGCGCTGCGCGAGCCCCTCGGCGATGGCCGTCTTGCCGACGCCCGGCTCGCCGATCAGCACGGGGTTGTTCTTCGTCTTGCGCGAAAGAATGCGGATGACGTTGCGGATCTCGTCGTCCCGGCCGATGACCGGGTCCATCTTCTGTTCGCGCGCCTGCTTGACCAGGTCGGTGCCGTATTTGGTGAGCGCCTCGTACGTGTCCTCCGGCGTGTCGGTCGTGACGCGCTGGCTGCCGCGGATGGTCTGCAGCGCCTGCAGGCAGCGCTCCTTGGTGATGTTGTAGGTGCCGAACAGGCTCTTGAGCGTGGGGTCCGCCGTCTCGATGAGCGCCAGAAGCAGGTGCTCGACCGATACGAAGTCGTCCTTCATGCTCTCGGCGATCTTCTCCGACTCGTTCAGGCAGTTGTCCACCGCCCGCGAAACATAGAATTTATCGGCCTCGCGCCCCGAGCCCGTCACGCGCGGGATTTTGGCGAGCTCCTGGTTGACGGCGGCGTTGAAGCTCTCCTTCGAGACGCCCATCTTTTCGAGCAGCTGCGGGATCAGCCCGTTGTCCTGCTGCATAAGAGCGCCCAGCAGGTGGATCTGCTCGATCTGCTGGTTCTGGTTCTGGATGGTCAGCTGCTGGGCCGCCTGCACGGCCTCCATGGATTTCTGCGTATATTTCTGTGCGTTCATATTCCTGACGCCTCCCGTTTTAGCACTCTCGTAGGTAGAGTGCTAATCATTTTTCTCCATCATAGTCCCCGCGCCCCGTTTTGTCAATGGCCCGGCGGGCCGCGGATGTGACTTTTCTGTAAACATTTGCAATTCCGGCAAAAAATATATTGGATTTAAAAAATATTTCATAACTGCCCCCTAAGTTTTTTAATATCCTCTTGGTATTCTGATAATGCAAGAAGCAAACAACACTTTTTCATTTTTTCTCCTCTTCATTTTTTAAGAAGCCGCGGATGATCCGGTCAATCGTCCGCGGTATTCTTATACCCTTTTTCCGCCGTCCTGCCGGGACGCAAAACGGCGCGGGGCCTTTTCCGAATCGAAGGAAAAGGCCCCGCGCCGCGCCCGGCATGGCGGGCGGGTTTATTTCTGCGCTTCGTCCGGCCCGATGTGCCAGATGTCGCGCGCGTATTCGCGGATGGTGCGGTCGGAGGAGAATTTGCCCGCGGAGGCGGTGTTCATGAGGCACTTGCGGCCGAAGGCCAGGCGATCCTGGTATTCGCGGTTCGCGCGGAGCCTGGCGTCCCGGTAGCTTTCAAAGTCGTAGAGCACGAAGTAGTTGTCCGCGCGGTGCCAGCTCGCGCCGTCGAGGAGGGAGGTGTACAGCTCGTGCTGCCCCTCGTCCGTCTCCACGGTCCCGTTCACGAGCGTATCGACCGCCCGGCGGATGCGCCCGTCGCGGTTGTAGAGTTCGCGGGCCTGGTACGTTGTGCGGATGGCGTCGAGCTCTCCGACGGTCGCGCCGAAGATCTCGTTGTTCTCCTTCCCGGCCTTCTCCACGATCTCGACGTTCGCGCCGTCCAGCGTGCCGAGCGTCACGGCGCCGTTGAGCATGAATTTCATGTTGCTGGTGCCCGAGGCCTCGGTGCCGGCTGGGGAGATCTGCTCGGAGATGTCGGCGGCGGGAATGATGTGCTCGGCGTAGGAGCAGTTGTAATTCTGCACGAAGACGACCTTCATGAGTCCCGCCACGGCCGGGTCGCCGTTCACAAGGTCGGCCACGCGGTTGAGATAGCGGATGATCGCCTTGGCGCGGCGGTAGCCGGGGGCGGCCTTCGCGCCGAAGAGGAAGACGGTCGGGGTGAAATCCCGGAGGCTGCCGTCCTTGACGGACAGGTAGATGTCCATGATCGACAGCGCGTTCATGAGCTGCCGCTTGTACTCGTGCAGACGCTTGACCTGCACGTCGAACAGGAACGACGGGTCGAGGCTCACGCCCTCTTTTTCCTCGATGACGCGGCAGAGTTGCTTCTTCTTCTCGAGCTTGATGGCGTTGAACTGCTTGACGGTCATCTCGTCGAGCTGCCCCTTGAGGCCCTCGAGCTTGTCGAGGTCGGTCAAAAAGCCCTCGCCGACGCGGCTTTCGATGAGGCCGCAGAGCTCCGGATTGCACAGGCCCAGCCAGCGGCGCGGCGTGATGCCGTTCGTCTTGTTCTGGAAGCGCTCCGGCCAGACCCGGTACCAGTCGCGGAAGAGGTCGTTTTTGAGGATCTCCGAATGCAGCGCCGCCACGCCGTTGACCGCGCCGGACAGATAGATGGACAGGTTCGCCATGTGGGCCGTGCCGTCCTTGATGATGTACAGCCCGGAATCCGGCAGCTGCTTTTTCAGCCGCGCGTCGAGCCGCTCGATGATGTCGCAGATGTCGGGCACGACGGAGCGCAGCAGCTCCATGTCCCACTTCTCCAGCGCCTCGACCATGACGGTGTGGTTCGTGTAGTTGAAGACCTTGCCGGCCAGCTCCGCCGCGGCGTCAAAGTCCAGCCCCTCCAGCATGAGCAGCCGGATGAGCTCGGGGATGGACATGGCGGGGTGCGTGTCGTTGAGCTGGACCGCCGCGAATTCCGGCAGGCGGAAGAAATCCGAGCCGTGCGCGGCGCGGAAGTCCCGCAGGATGTCCTGCAGGGACGCGCTGGACAGGACGTACTGCTGCTTGATGCGCAGCTGCTTGCCCTCGCGCGTGGAATCGTTGGGATACAGCACGCGGGTGATGTCCTCAGCCTTGTTCTTGGTGTCGAGCGCCTCCACGTAGTTCTGCGCGTTGAAGGCATCGAAATCCAGCTCCTTCTCCGCCTCGCACTGCCACAGGCGCAGCGTGCCGACGGTGTCGTTGCGGTAGCCGATGACGGGCATGTCGTACGGCACGGCCACGACGGTCTGGTCGGCGAATTTGACCTTCACGGCCAGCTTGTCGCGGCGGTGGCTCCAGGGATCGCCGTACTTGGTCCAGTCGTCCGCGGTCTCGCGCTGGCTGTCGTGCTCAAACGTCTGCTTGAACAGGCCGAAGCGGTAGCGCAGGCCGTAGCCGGTCAGCGGCAGGCTGCAGGTGGCCGCGCTGTCGAGGAAGCACGCGGCGAGCCGGCCCAGTCCGCCGTTGCCGAGCGCCGCGTCCTCGATCTCCTCGAGGCAGGCCAGATCGACGCCCTTCTCGGCAAACGCCTTCTTCACCTCTTCGAGGATGCCCATGTTGAACAGGTTGCTGTAGACCAGCCGCCCGACCAGATACTCCGCGGAGAAATAGAACGCGCGCCGGTTTTCCGCCTGGCGCTTCTTGGTGGCCGTCCAGCGGTCGTTGATCTCCATCATCACCACGAGGCCCAGGCACTCGTGCAGCCGCTCGGGGCTCGTCTCCTGCAGCGTCTCGTCGTGCTGCAGCTTCAGCATGGCCTCTGTTTCCTGTACGATTTTTTCTGCGTGATAGGTCATAAATCAATGCTCTCCTTGCGCAATCAAAAAAGCCGCGCCCGCTCCGAAAGGCGGGTGCGGCTTCCGAATTCATGGTTTGGTGGATATTATACTCTTTTCGCGCGTTCTGTCAAGTGCGCGATTTCCTCCGCCAGCTTTTCCGTGAGCTGCGCGGACGTCATGCGCCAGCGCCAGTTCTCCGGCTTGAGCTTGCCGGGCTCGTTCATGCGCGCCTCCGCGCCGAGGCGGAGATAGTCCTGCATCTGCGCGACGAACAGATTGGCCTTCGAGTTCATGCCCGCGCGGATGACCGCGCCGCACAGATCCTCGTCCGGCCCGAGGTGCAGATACTCCCGCGCAAACGCCTCGCTCTCCGGCGAGAGGTTCCCGCACCACTGCAGAAGCGTCTCGTTGTCGTGCGTGCCGGTGTAGCAGATGCAGTTCTTCGTATAATTATGCGGCAGATAGTTGCCCGGCTCGCGCGCGTCGAAGGCGAATTCCAGCACCTTCATGCCGGGGAAGCCGGACGCCTCCACGAGCGCGTGCACCTCCGGCGTCAGAAAGCCGAGGTCCTCCGCGATGAAGTCCGTCCCGGGGAAATTCTTCCGGATCGCCGAAACGAAGCCCAGCCCCGGCCCCTTGACCCACTGGCCGCAGCGCGCCGTGCTGTTTGCGGCCGGAATGCGCCAGTAGCTCTCGAGTCCGCGGAAGTGGTCGATGCGCACCACGTCGAATTTCTCCGCCGCCGCGCCGATGCGGCGCAGCCACCAGGCGAAGCCGTCGCTGGCCATTTTGTCCCAGTCGTAGATGGGGTTTCCCCAGTACTGGCCGTTGCGGTTGAAGCCGTCGGGCGGGCAGCCCGCCACAACGCGCGGCTTGCGGCTGCGCGTGAGCTGGAAACTCTCGGGGTTCGACCACACGTCGGCGGAGTCGAGCGGCACATAGATGGGGATGTCGCCGATGATGCGGATGCCCTGCTCCGCGGCGTACTCGCGCAGGCGCTGCCACTGCTCGTGGAACACGTACTGGACAAAATACTGGTACTCCACGTCCTCGCGCAGCAGCTCGGCGTAGCGCAGAAGCGCGTCCTCGCGGTGCATCCGGATGTCCGGCTCCCAGTCCGTCCACGGGCCGTCGCCGAAGTAGGCCTTGACGGCCATGAAGAGCGCGTACTCGCGCAGCCAGCCGCTCTCCTTTTCAATATATGCCCCGAAGTCCGCCGGCTGTGCCTTCCGGAAGCCGCAGAACGCCAGCCGCAGCAGCCGCTGCCGCTGCTCGTAGAGCAGGCGGAAATCTGCCTGGTCCTCGCGCTGGCCCCAGGTCACTTCCCCGGCGTCCTCGCGCCGCAGCCAGCCCTTTTCGATGAGCTGGTCGGGGTCGATGAAATAGGGGTTCCCCGCGAAGGTGGAAAACGCCTGATAGGGCGAATCGCCGTAGCCAGGCGGGCAGATCGGCAAAATCTGCCAGTAGCGCTGCTTCGCAGCCCTGAGAAAGTCCACCCAGCGGAACGCGGCCTCGCCGAGGTTGCCGATCCCGTAGGGGGACGGCAGGGAGGAGATATGGAGTAAAATACCGCTGCTTCTGTTCATAGCAACACACTCTCTGTTATGAGATTTTGCGCACGCTTTCCCGGCAGGAGAGCGTAAAGGGCACCGTGATATGCCGGGCGGGCGCTTCCTTGTCCACGCAGGCCATCATCAGCTCGAAGCTGCGCGTGGCCAGAAGCTCCACCGACTGCGTGATGGTCGAGAGCTTCGGCAGGTAGAACCCGCCGATCTTCAGTCCATCGTAGCCGATGACCGAGAGATCCTCCGGCACGCGCAGGCCCTCGTCGTACAGCGCGCGGATGGCGCCGATGGCGATGACGTCGGCCATCGCGAACACCGCCGTGACCTCCGGCGCTTTTTTCAGCAGGGCTTTCATGCCGTTGTAGCCGAATTCGTAGGAATACCGGCCCGTTTCGTAATACCGCGCCTCGTCGAATTCCCGGCCGTTGCGCCGGAACGCCTCCAGACAGCCCTCGAAGCGCTGGAAGCTCGTGTCGGAGAGCGTCCGGTCGCCGCCCAGCACGCCGATGGCGCTGTGGCCCGAGCGCAGCAGGTATTCCACCGCGCAGGCCGCGCCCTTTCGGTCGTCGGTCGTGACGCTGGAGAGATTGGAGAACGGGAGCTGCGCAGCGTCGTTCGTCACGACGACGGCGGGCACACGGATCGGCTCGAAGGACTGCGTAAAGTTGCGGTTCGTGCCGCCGAGAAACAGCACGCCGGCGGGCTTGCGCTCGCGGCAGAGCTGGACGGCCCGCGCCACCTCGTTGTCGTTTTCATCGATGAAGTTGACGATGAGCGGATGCGCCGTGGCGGAAAACAGCGATTGCAGCCGCTCCACCAGCGCCGCGAACATCTCGTTCGCGGTGCCCTTGACGACGACGAGGATGGAATTTGTCTTCTGCTGCTTGAGCGTCTGGGCGTTCGTGTTGAGCTCGAAGCCGCTCTGCTTGACGACGGCGAGAATGGTCTCGCGCGCCTTTTCGCTGACGTTCGGCTGGTTGTTGAGCACGCGCGAGACCGTCCCGAGCGAGTAGCCGCTCTCCCGGACAAGATCCTTGATGGTCATGCGCGTGCCCTCCTCATATGACTTGATTTGTCAGTATAGCATATTTTTCCGCGCCGCGCAACGCCCCGCGGCGTTTGCGCCGGCCAATATCCTCAGATTTTCTCCGGTCTGCTCATCCCTTGACCGCGCCCGCGGCGACGCCCTTGATGATGTACTTCTGGCAGGTCAGGTAGAAGATGATGACCGGCACGATGCTCATGAGGATGAGCGCCATGGTCGCGCCCATGTCGACGGTGCCGTAGCTGCCGCGCAGATACTGGATGTGGATGGGGATGGTGCGGTACTCGTTGATGTCCAGCACCAGATACGGCAGGAGGTAATCGTTCCAGACCCACATGATCTCCAGCACGCCCACCGAGATGAGCGTCGGCTTGAGCATCGGCAGCACGACGGTGAAGAACGTGCGGACGGGCCCGCAGCCGTCGATCGCGGCGGCCTCTTCGATTTCCAGCGGGATCGACTTCACGAAGCCCGAGAACATGAACACGGCCAGGCCCGCGCCGAAGCCGAGGTAGATGACGGGAATCGTGAACGGCGTGTTGAGCTTCAGCGTGTCGGCCGTCTTGGACAGCGTGAACATGACCATCTGAAACGGCACGACCATGGAGAACACGAACATGAAGTAGGCGATTTTGCTCGCGAGGCTGCCCACGCGGGAGATGTACCAGGCGGCCATGGAGGTGCACACCAGGATGAGCACCGCCGAGACGACGGTGATGAGGAAGCTGTATCCGACGGACTTCAGAAACGGATAGTTGCCGAAGGTCATGCCCTTGATGTAGTTCTGCAGGCCCATGAACGAGTCGCCGTTCGGCAGCGCGAAGGTCGCGGTGTTGATGGCGGCGTTGGACTTGAGCGAGTTCACGAGCACGATGAAGATGGGATAGAGGTACGCGACGGCGATGACCGAGAACACGACGGTCAGAATGGTGTGGGACGTCCGCTCGCCCCGAAAGCCGTTTTGCTGTTTCATCACTGCTGCACCTCCTTGTTCCGGCTCGCCGTGAGCTGGATCAGGCCGATCGCCGCGACGAGGATGAAGAAGACGACGGCCTTGGCCTGTCCGGGTCCGCGCGTGTTGCTGGTGTTGGAGTTGACGATGTTGAGCGCCAGCATCTCCGTCGTCTTGATGACGGAGCCGTCCGCGAGCGTTTTGAACGGCGAGCCGTTCGTCAGGGCGAGGTTCTGGTCGTAGAGCTTGAAGGAGTTCGTGAGGGAGAGGAACGTGCAGATCGTGATGGACGGCATGACGTTCGGGATCGTGATGTGCCAGAGCGTCTTCCAGCTCGACGCGCCGTCGATCTTCGCGGCCTCGAGCATATCCTCGGGCACGGCCTGCAGGCCGGCGATGTAAATAATCATCATGTAGCCGATCTGCTGCCAGCACATGAGAATTACAAGGCCCCAGAAGCCGTATTTCGTCTGCAGCACGACCGCCGTATTATAGTGGCTGAGGATGCCGTCGAAGATCATGAGCCAGATGTAGCCCAGCACGATGCCGCCGATCAGGTTCGGCATGAAGAAGACCGTGCGGAACAGGTTCGAGCCCTTGATGCCCTTGGTGAGGCAGTAAGCCACGGCGAAGGCCAGCACGTTGATGATGACGAGCGAGACCACCGCGAACAGCGCCGTGTACCAGAACGCGTGCAGGAACGAGGCGTCCCGGAAGATGGTCCCGTAGTTTTTCAGGCCGACCCAGGTCCATTTGCTGGTCGTCTTGAACTTGCAGAAGGACAAAAACAGGCCCTTCAAAAACGGATATACGAACCCAATGCAGAACGAAGCGAAGGTCGGCAGCAAAAACAGCCAGAACCAGCGCTGGATGGGCCGGCGGATCAGCTTGGAGTTGAGCGCCGCGCCGTCGTTTTTCACTCTCCGGACTTTCATAGGCTTATCTCTCCCCTTTTATATTTCTGTGGACGCCATAGACTTCCCTCCGCGCGCCGCGGGCGGAGGTCTATAGCGTTCACCATTCTGTCGGAAACGGTCTGCGGCCATGGGAAAAGGGGGGCGGGCGCCTGCCCGCCCCCCAGCAAAAAGTCGGATCTCTGAGGATTAGCCGTTCTCGTTGGCGTACTGCGTCGCCCAGCCGTCCACAAACGCGGACTTGACAGCGTCCCACTTGCCGGTGCCGGCGGTGTACTGCGTCAGCGCATCGACCACAGCGGCTCTCCAGTCGTCCACGGCTGGGGTGAAGTTAAACGCCCAGGTGACAATGTAGTTGCCCTTGTTGGTGTAGTCGGCAGCCTGCGCAAAGAACACGTTTTCCGGGGTCTTGGCGTTCTTGAACGGGCAGGGCCCGAACTGCTCCGCCATCATCTGCGTGCCTTCATCGGAGGTGACGACCCAGTACATGAAGTCGAGGGTGGCCTTGATGTCTTCTTCGGAGGCTTCCTTGTTGACAGCCCAGCAGTTCTCGGTGCCGCAGCACAGGCCGGCCTTCTCTTCGCCGTCCACGCCGCAGTAGATCGGGATCATCGCCAGATCGTCGGGGTTCATCTTGAAGCCCTTGGTATCGTCGGTCACAAGGTTGGAATATTCCCAGGAACCGTTCTGGAAGAACACGGCCTTGCCCTGGCCGAATTCGGCCTCGGACTCGTCGCCGGTAGCCGTGGCAAGCGCCGAGCCGGTGGTGGCGGAGTCGGTGGTGTACAGATCCCAGATCTTCTTGTAGTTGTCGAGGTAGGTGCCCTTGATGGTCGCGGGCTGCGCGGTGATGTTGTCGTCGCGGAACTCGTAGTACAGCGGCATGTTGGCCAGGTGGCCGGAGAACCGCCACGAGGACGAGCTGTCGAGGCCCGCGGAGGAGAAGGCGTCAAAGCCGAGGGTCGCGGCGTTGGCATGGATGTCGTCGGCGACAGCCTTCAGAGAGTCAAAGTTCGTGATCTCGTCGAGGGAGTGGCCGGCCTTCTCCAGCAGGGCCTTGTTGACGATGATGCCGAAGCACTCGTAGCAGTAGCCGATGGAGAGGACGGAGCCGTCGTCACCCTTCAGGTTGAAGTCGTCGGTGGTCATTTCCTTGTAGACGTCGGTGTCGCTCAGGTCGTAGCAGTAGTCGCCCCAGGTGTTGATGGCGCCCTGGTTGCCGCACTGGAACATGGTCGGCGCGCTGCTCTTGTCCATCTCGGCGGTCAGCGTATCGTCATAGGTGCCGGACGCGGCGGTGACGACCTTGACGGGCACGCCGGTCTGGGCGGTGTAGTCGGCGGCCAGCTTCTGCCAGGCCTCGTCGGATTCGGGTTTGAAGTTCAGGTAGTAGACGGAGCCGGCGGCAGCCGTCGTGCTGGTGCTGGCAGCGCTGGCCGAGCTGGCGCTCGCGGAAGCGGCAGCGGCGGCGGAGGTGCTGGCGGCGGTGCTGGTCGCTGCGGAAGAGGTGCCGGTCGTCTTGGACGCGCAGGCAGCCAGACCCAGAACCATGACCAGTGCAAGAAGCAGAGCGATGATCTTTTTCATGTTGGTTCCTCCCATTTTTTTGTTTTCGGCCGGCTGGAAACCCGGCGCTCCTGCGCGCTTTTTTCCGTCCCGGCCTTTTTCACAGATGATTTGGAAACGTTTCCAATTCCCATGGCCTTATTATACTACTTTTTCAGCGTGTAAACAAGAAAAATGGAAACGTTTCCAGATTTTCAGCGTTTTGCTTTTTTTGGCCCCTTCCTTTTTGTGCAAATTGCTCGGATTCTCCGCCCGCGACGCCGAAAAACCGCGCCGGGCGGCATTTTCTGTGCCGGACGCGCGCGGTCGCTGTTGCGCTTTTTTCAATCGGCGTATATAATAAAGCCATTCAGGTTCCACGAAGGAGGCTGTCATGAACCGTCTTTTCAATTTGGACTCGCCGGTCATGGTGTTTTTGTCGCGCGTGGCCGATCTTGTGATCGTCAACGTGCTGTGGCTCATCTGCTGCCTGCCGGTCGTGACGATCGGCGCCTCGACCACGGCCATGTACCGCGTGACGCTCGACCTGGCGGACGACCGCGGCAGCTCGACCGTCAGAGGCTTTTTCTCGGCCTTCCGCGCCAACTTCAAAAAAGCGACGCTGCTGGAGCTCATCCTGCTGGTCCCCTGCGCGCTCGTCGTAGGCGATCTCTGGATTCTGGTGCAGGGTCTGCTGCCGTCGTCGCTGCTCACGTCGGTCGCCTGCCTGCTGCCCGCGATCATCATGATATTTGTGATGAGCTACGTCTATCCCCTCACGGCCCAGTTTGAAAACACGCTCGGCGGCACCCTGCGCAACGCGGCGCTCATGAGCTTCGCGCATCTGCCGGTCACCGTGGTGGTTTCGGTCCTCAATCTGCTGCCCGTCATCGTGTTTTTCGCCTCGCAGGAGCTGTTCTGGAAGACCGCCATCGTCTGGCCGCTCATCGGCGCGTCCGCCATCGCATACGCAAACACCCTCCTTCTCAGGAGGGTGTTCATGAAGTATTTTCCCACAGAGGACGCGGACGAAAATTCCGGGGGCTGAAGCGTCAGATTTTCAGGGCAACACCGCACAATTCCAAGCGCGGTATTGCGCCGTCAGATTTTTCGTCAGAGGTGTCAAAAAGCGCAGCGAATCCTTTGTGGATTCGCGAGCATTTTTGGCGCATATGACGGGAAAGATGCAAGCAAGACCGTGCTTGAGGCGTCAGCCGCGAATTGTGCGGTGTTGCCCTAGAATGCAGTCCTTCAGAAGCCGGATCATCTCGTCCCGGTTCACGTCCAGCACGACGAGGGCGTTCTGCTCTTCAAACTTCCTGTCGCTGTACAGGTCGGTCACGGTTTTTCCCAGCGTCAGGGCGGCGCGCGTTTCGACGCGCACGCCCGCTTTTTTTGCCTGGAAAAGCTCGGGATGCGCCAGATAGAAGACCGGGCACGCGTCGTGCATGGCGACGCCCGGCAGGCCCCAGTTCTGCGAGGCGGCCCAGGCAGGCTTCAGGCATTGCTTCGTGAAGATGCCGGCGGGCCTGCCCGAGGCGGCCAGCTCGTCCCAGTCCTCCGGCAGCAGCATCGCCCGGAGCGTCACGTCGAGCCCGCACATGACGAGCGGAATGCCCGCGTCAAAGACGAGCTTCGCCGCCTCCGGATCGGCCCAGATGTTGAATTCCGCGGCGGGCGTGACGTTGCCGGCCGAGGCCGAGCCGCCCATGAGGAGGATCTGCCGCAGGAGCGTGCGCAGCTCCGGATATTTCGCCAGCGCGACGGCGGCGTTTGTGAGCGGCCCCGTCGCGATGAGGTTCAGCTCCCCCGGATGCTCCCTCGCGCAGTTGTACAGCGCGTCCCAGGCCTTCTCCGGCCGGTTCTCGTGCGGCGGCTCCGGCAGCGGCACGTCGCCCAGCCCGTCCCGGCCGTGGAACGCCGCGGCGGCGTGCGCCTCGCGCAGCAGGGGCTTCTCCGCGCCCCGGAAGACGGGATAGCTCGTCCCCATCAGTCCGTTCATGCGGTGCACGTTGCGGTAGGTGTCGGCCAGCGGCGCGTTGCCGCTGACGGCGGAAATGCCGAGCAGCTCCAGCTCCGGCAGTTCATGCAGGGCCATGAGCGCGATGGCGTCGTCCACGCCGGCGTCGCAGTCGAGCCAGACAGGCAGTCTGTTCATTTCGCGCCCTCCCCGTAAAATTTCATCGCCTCGACGAGGCGGTCGGCAAACGCCGCCCGGTCCACGTCCAGCAGGCACTCTGCGTTGGGCGCCTTTCCGGTCACGCCGTAAAAGTCGCCCACGGTCGCGCCGCGGCAGTATTCGCCCTCGGTCTCGATCTGGACGTACAGCGCCCGCGTTTTGAAAAGCTCCGGGTGCAGCAGCGCCATGACCGCGCACGGGTCGTGCATCGGCGCCCCCGCGTAGCCGAGATTTTTATGAAAGACGTAGAAGAACTCCAGCCACTGCGCCACGATGTCCGCCACCGGGTTGCCGAGCGCGGCCACGCGCTGAAAGTCCTCCGGCAGAATGAGGGCCTTTTCCGTCACGTCCAGCCCCGCCATCAGGATGGGCACGCCGGACGCAAAGACGATCTTCGCCGCCTCGGGATCGACCAGGATGTTGAATTCGGCCGCCGGGGTCCAGTTGCCGTGGGCAAGGCCGCCGCCCATGAGCGAGATCCGGCGGATCTTCGGCTTCAGCTCCGGATGCGCGAGCAGCAGCGCGGCGACGTTCGTCTGCGGCCCCGTCGCCACGATGGTGACGGGCTCGGCGCTCTCGCGCAGCGTCTTTGCCATGAGCTCCGCGGCGCTGAGCCCGGAGACCGGGAACGCCGGCTCGGGCAGCGCCGGTCCGTCCAGCCCGGATTCCCCGTGCACGGACGGCGCGTTCATCGGCTTTTCCAGCAGCGGCCGCGGCCGGCCCTTGCCGATGGGGACGCGCAGGCCGAGCAGCGTGCAGACACGCTGCGCGTTGTAGGTGGTCTTTTCGATCGTCTGGTTGCCGCAGACCGACGTGACGGCGAGCACCCGCAGCTGCGGGCTCGCCTTGGCCAGCGTCCAGGCGATCGCGTCGTCGTGTCCGGGATCGCCGTCCAGAATGACGGGAATGGGTTCGAGGTTTTGCATAGCTGCCTCCAAAATGAGCGAAGAATGAAAAGTGAAAAGCGGCGGTGTCGCTTCGCGATCTGAAAAATCCATCGCGAAGCGGTTCCTTCACTCTTCACTCCTCATTCTTCATTCTTTACTTGTCTATTTCTTTGCCGTCAGGCGCTGCTTTTTGTCGCGGCTGCGGCGGGAGAGGGCGAAGATCACCAGACCGATGATCGTCACGGCGTACGGGATCGGAGACGCGAGGTTCGAGTCGAGGCCGATGGCCGAGAACTTGATGCCGAGCGCCTGCGCGAAGCCGAACACGAGCGACGACAGCATGCCGCCCAGACATTCGCCGCTGCCCATGGCCTGCGCGGCCAGCGCGATGAAGCCGCGGCCCGCGACCATGTCCTGCGACCAGCCCTGTGCGTAGGACATCGACATGAACGCGCCGCCGAAGCCCGCCATGAGGCCGGAATACATGATGGCGACGTATTTGATCTTCAGCACCGACACACCGACGGACGACGCCGCATTCGGGTTTTCGCCCACGGCGCGGATGTTGAGGCCGAGGCTCGTTTTATAGAGGATGACGGAGGTCAGGCCGCAGATCAGGAAGGCCAGATAGGTGAGCAGGCTGTGGCCCGAGAGGACGCCGCCCAAAAACGGGATCTTGCTGATGAGCGGGATCGTGATGTTCGGGATGCACAGCCCGGAGGTGATGAGGCCCGTGGTGGAGGCCATGGCCTTGCCCTCGGTCAGGTTCGTGATGACCTTGCACAGAAACAGCGTGCCGCCGGAGCCCATCATGTTGACGGCGATGCCGACGAGCGTGATGTCGGTTTTGAGCTGGAAGGCGAAGAAGCCCATCACAAAGCCCAGCAGCGTGCCCATGAGCAGCGCGCCGAGCAGGCCGAGCAGCCAGCTGCCCGTATAGTAGCTCACCATGGAGCCGGCGAGCGCGGAGAACATCATGATGCCCTCGAGGCCGATGTTGCAGAAGCCGGCCTTCTCGACGATGATCGCGCCGAGCGTGGCGAAGAGGATCGGGGCGGAGATGCGGAGGATGGAGAAGAAGAACTCCGGCGTCAGAAGCAGCTTGAGAAAGTTAAGCATTTGCCGCGCCCCCTTCCTTCTTGTCCGCGTTTTCGAGCTTTTTGCGCGCCAGCTCCTCCTGCGCGGATTTGACGACGAGCTTCTGGCGGTAGTGGGACAGGAACTGTTCCGCCGCGAAGAAGAGGAAGATGACGCCCTGGATGATGTCGATGAGCTGCGAGGGCACCTTGGCGTACGTCGCCATCAGGTCGCAGCCCTTGGACAGATACGCCATGAAGAACGCGGCCAGCGGAACGGCGTAGCAGTTGTTGCCCGCGAGGATCGCGATGGTGATGCCCGTCCAGCCGTAGCCGGGGAGCGAGCTCCACGAGAAGGTGTTGTAGCGGCCCAGCATCTCGATGCCGCCGCCCATGCCGGCGAGGAAGCCGCCCACGACCTGGCTCATGACGATCACCAGGCTGACCTTCATGCCGGAATAGCGGGAGAAGGCCTGGTTGATGCCGATCATGCGGATGGCGTAGCCCCAGCGGGTGCGGTACATGAACAGGCCGCACAGCACCACCGCCGCGAGCGCCACGAGAAAGCCCCAGGAGAGCTTCGCGCCGGTGTCGATCATCGGGGCGATGAGCGAGGTCTTGAGGAATTCGTACGACTGGATCTGGCCCTTCGTCTTGTCGGCCAGATAGGTGTTGAGCAGGAATTTGATGAGGTACATGACGATGTAGTTGAGCATCAGCGAGCACACCATTTCGCTCACGCCCAGCCGCGTTTTGAGCAGCGCCGGCAGCAGCATCATGACGGCCACGGAAAGGCTGCCGATCAGCACCGCGGCGACCGGGTGCAGGCCCGCCGCCATCGGCACGTAGATGGCGATCATCGCGGTGACGAACGCGCCGAGCATGATGCCGCCCTCCGCGCCGAGGTTGAACTGGTTCGCGGAGAACATGATGCACACGGACAGGCCCGTAAAAATAATCGGGATCATCGCGGCGAAGATGTCGGTCAGCCGCTTGAGGTCAAACGACGCGCCGGTCTTGCTCAGCCGGAACAGCGGCCCCGCGAGCATCTGCCGCAGCGCCTCGCCGGTCGCGGCCAGCTTCTCGGAGAAGCCCGCGCCGTCGGCGCTCACAAAGATCAGAACCGTCGCCACCAGCAGCGCGATGAGGATCGCCACGGCTCCGCGCACCAGCGTGAAAACAACCTGACGTCTTTTAGTCATGGCACACCCTCCCGATCTCGTCGGCGCTCTGCTCCTTGAGGCCGAGCATGTACTCGCCCATCACATCGTCCGTCAGGGCGGCGGTATCCTCGAAATACGCGGCGATTTTGCCGTTGTGCATCACGATGAGGCTGTCGGACAGCTCCATGACCTCGTTGAGGTCGGCGGAGACGAGCAGCACGGCGATGCCGGAGCGGGACAGCTCCACGAGCTTTTTGCGGATGAACTCCGTCGCGCCGACGTCGATGCCGCGCGTGGGCTGGTCGGCCAGGATGAGCACGGGATCGTTGGAGAACTCGCGCGCCACGACGACCTTCTGGATGTTGCCGCCGGAGAGCATGGACACGTGCTGGCGCCGGGACTTGCAGAGCACCGCGTATTCCTCGATCAGCCGGTCGGACTCGGCGTGGATGGCCTTCATGTTGAACAGAGGCCCCCTGTTGAAGCGCTTGTCCGCGCTGCGGTCGGAGAGCACGTTTTCCTCGATGGAGGCCGCGCCCGCGATGCCGAAGAGCATCCGGTCCTCCGGCACAAGCGACACGCCCAGCTCGCGGATTCTCTGCTGGGAGAGGCCCAGGATGCTGACGCCGTTGACCGCGGCCGTGCCGGCGCTCGGCGTGTTGAAGTGGAACAGCGCGTCCACCAGCTCCTTCTGGCCGTTGCCCTCGACGCCCGCGACGCCGAGGATCTCGCCCTTGCGCACGTCGAACGAAACCCTGTCGAGCATCTTCTTGTTCCACTCGTTCACATACTCGAGCCCGCGCACGCGCAGAACCGTGTCGGTCGGCACGGCCTTGTCCTTCTGGACGTTCAGCACCACGTCGCGCCCGACCATCAGCCTGGAGATCTCCTCCATCGTCACGTCGCAGGTGTTGTAGACGCCCATGCTGCGGCCGCCCCGCATGATGGTGAGCCGGTCGGTGATCTGCATGATCTCGTTGAGCTTGTGGGAGATGAAGACGATCGTGTAGCCCTGCTCCTTGAGGTGGATCAGCTCTTTAAACAGCTCGGCCGTCTCCTGCGTCGTCAGAACCGCCGTCGGCTCGTCGAGGATCAGAATCTGCGCGCCGCGCACAAGCGCCTTGAGGATCTCCACCTTCTGCTTCATGCCGACCGGGATGTCCATGACCTTGGCCTCCGGCTCGACGTGCAGATTGTACTTTTCCGCATACTGCTTCGTGATCTCCACGGCCTTCGCGTGGTCGAGAAACAGCCCGGACTTTCTGGGCGCCATGCCCAGCACCATATTCTCCGCGACGGTCAGGCTCGGCACCAGCATGAAGTGCTGGTGCACCATGCCGATGCCGTGCGCGATGGCCACGGACGGCGACGACAGGCTCACCTTTTCCCCGCGTATCATGATCTCGCCCTCGGTCGGCTGCTCCAGACCGAAGAGCATCTTCATCAGCGTGGATTTTCCGGCGCCGTTCTCCCCCATCAGCGCGTGGATCTCGCCCTTGCGCAGGCAGAAATCCACCTTCTGGTTGGCGGCGACGCCGTTGGGATACACCTTGGTGATCCCCTTCATCTGGACGACATATTCCTCGTCCGCAGCGGCGGCCTTCCCCTCTGGCATGGCTGCAAATCCTCCTGTCTCTTAAATAAGGCAACACCGCACGGTTTCCTGTGCGATGTTGCCTTTTGCTGATAGCGGGCAGCTTTTACGGACGGACAGACTCGCGCAGGGTCTCGGTCTTGCCCGTGGTGTCCTTCAGAGCGGAATCGACGACGATGCTGCCGTCAATGATGCCCTGCTTGGCCGCTTCCACGGCGTCCTGCGTCGCCTTGGACGCGATCTTGGCAAAGTTCTTGTCGGTCACGATGCCGACGCCGCCCTCGGCGATGCCGAGGTTGATCTCCTGGCCCCAGTAGGTCTTGCCGGCATCCCACTGATCGAAGAACCAGATGAGGGAGTCGCCGATGTTTTTCAGGCCGGAGGTCAGCGTGATGGCCGCCATGTCGGACGAGAGCGTCAGCTCCTGGTCGGAGTCCACGCCGATGAACCAGGCCTTGCCGGTCTCGAGGGCCGCTTCGCACGCGCCGTTGCCGGCGTTGCCCGCGACGCCCCAGATGATGTCGCACTTTTTGTCGTTGATCATGGACAGGCCGTATTCCTTGGCGATGGCGGTGTCCACATAGTCGTTCGTGTAGCGGGTGTCGACCTTGATGTCCTTGTTGACGGACTGCGCGCCCTCGATGAAGCCGATGAGGAAGTCGTTGATGACCGGCGAATCGACGCCGCCGACAAAGCCCACGACGGGATCGGAATTGATCTTGTCAACGGAGGTGTCGGTGGTCATGCTGGCCGCGAACACGCCCACGAGGTAGCCCATGTCGTTCTGCTTGAAGGACATGTTGACGACGTTGCTGTTGTCGCCCACATAGGTGGTGTCATCATAGATCAGGTATTTCTGGTCGGGGTACTTGGTGGCGACCTCCTTGAGGTAGTCGGGCATCTGGTAGGTGCCGCAGATGATGAGGTCGTACTCGCCGGATTCGGAGACGTCGTACAGCGTGGACAGCCAGGTCGGCTGGTCCTCGTCGGTGCCGCCCATCTCGATGGTCGTGTAGGTGATGCGGCCCGCGTCCTGCAGCTTGGCCAGGCCGGCCTCGGCGGAGTCGAAGAAGGACTTGTCGCCCAGGTTGCCGTTGACAAGGTTGCAGACGTTGTAGACCTTGGCGGGCGCAGCCGGGGTGCTGGCGGACGCGGACGCAGCGGCGCTCGTGCTCGCGCTGGCGCTGGCGCTGGACGCGGTTTCCGCGGTCGAGGCGGCGGCGCTGGCGGCGGACGAACTGGCCGTGGTCGTCTTGGCAGCGCATGCGGCAAGGCCCAGCAGCAGGGTTGCTGCCAGGACAATGGCAAGAAGCTTTTTCATTTTCATTCCTCCATATCGTGAAAATATTGACATTTCGTATCAACAGATACAGGTAAATTGTACATTATTTACAGTTGAATGTCAACCGCGCAGCTCAGATAACTTTGATCTGGCACATCCGCATCGCGGCGAGCGCCGTTTCGTGGCTCTGCGGCGTGACGCCCGCGCAGCAGGCGCTGTCCACCGTGACGGGCAGCTCGGGCAGCGCGCCCTTGATCATGAGCGCGTTCGTGATGACGCAGATGTCCGTGCACAGCCCCACCAGCTCCACCGACTCCAGCTTCGGCAGCATCGAGAGGAACTTCACCAGCTCCGCCGAGCCGAAGCCCGGCTTGTCAAACACCGGCGACGTGCCGGCGGCAAGCGCGGGGCTGAGCTGCCAGCCCTCCGTGCCCATGATGCAGTGCCTGACGGGCAGGTTCTTCCCCTCCTGCGTGGACAGATAGTCCTCCCGGTGCGTGTCGCGCGTGAACACCACGAGCGTCCCGGCCTCCCGCGCCGCGTCAATCTTCCGCCGCACGGCCGGCACGATCGCGGCCGCCTCCTTCGTCCCCAGCGCGCCGTCAATGAAATCCTTCTGCATGTCGATGACCGCCAATACCTTCATGGATACCGCCTCCCGGTCCAATTTCATGGACGTTTGATATGGCTTTTATCTTATCATATTTTTTAAGAAATGAACAGCTTGACAAGCGGAAAAGAGGCGACTATACTGTAGAAAATCCATAAATAATTTTATATAAAAAATTTTATGTTGGAGATGAGGCCATGCTGGACGACAGCGTCGTGCGGCTCTATCACAAATTCCGGCTGGACAGCTACCAGCAGCTTTTCCGCGTTGTCCGGGAAAAGGACGGCAGTCTGAGCGCGACCGAGGCGTTTTCCGCCGACATCATCAATCTGCTCGGCGAGCCGACCGTGACGCAGTTTGCCGATACCATCGGCATCTCGCAGCCGAACGCCACCTACAAGATCAACAATCTGGTCGCGAAGGGCTACGTCCGCAAGGTCGTGCCCGACCGCGACCGGCGCGAGGTGCGGCTCGAGGCCGGAGAAAAGTTCAACCGCTATTTTCACGAGGATCAGGCAATTTTGCACAGGGCGTCCGCAGCCCTGAACAAGACCTACACGGCCGATCAGATCGCGCTCGCCTCGCGCGTGCTCGACGATCTGCTCCTGGCCATCGAAAAGGAAGAGGAGGAAACGCAGAATGGATCTGTTTGAAAAATGCGCCAAATACACCGCCGCCGACGAGGCGCGCGCCGCCGGCATCTATCCGTATTTCCACGCGCTCGAGTCCCGGCAGGACACCGAGGTCATCATGGAGGGCAAGCGCCGCATCATGCTGGGCTCGAACAACTATCTGGGCCTCACGACGAACCCGGAGGTCATCGCGGCCGGCATGCACGCGTACGAGACGCTCGGCTCCGGCTGCTCCGGCTCGCGCTTTCTCAACGGCACGCTCAAGCTCCATCTGGAGCTGGAGCAGGAGCTGGCGCGGTTTCTCCGCAAGCAGGCCGTCGTGACGTTCTCCACCGGCTTCCAGACGAATCTCGGCATCATCTCGGCGCTCGTCGGGATGCACGACTACGTCATCATGGACCGCGAGAACCACGCGAGCCTGTACGACGGCTGCAAGCTCTCCTACGGCAAGATGCTGCGGTTCATGCACAACGACATGGAGGATCTCGAGAAGAAGCTCCAGAAGGTGCCGGAGGATGCCGGCTGCCTCATCGTGACGGACGGCGTGTTCTCCATGGGCGGCGACATCGCGAACCTGCCGGAGATCTGCCGGCTGGCTGAAAAATACGGCGCGCGGGTCATGGTGGACGACGCGCACGGTCTGGGCGTGCTGGGCGAAGGCGGCCGCGGCACCGCGAGCTATTACGGCCTCGAGGACCAGGTCGACATCTACATGGGCACGTTCTCCAAGTCGCTCGCGTCGCTCGGCGGCTATATGGCGACGACGGAGAAGGTGGCGGACTACGTGCGCCACAACTCCCGCCCCTTCATCTTCTCCGCCTCCATCCCGCCCGCGAACTGCGCGGCGGCGCTCGCGGCCCTGCGGTATCTCGAGGCCCACCCCGAGATCGTCACGACGCTGCAGGAAAACGCGCTCTATCTGCGCGCGAAGCTCTCCGAGCGGCACATCAAGATGCGCCCCTCCAACGGCGAGCGCGTGCCGATCATCCCGATCTACACCTATGAAATCGTCCCGACGCTCACGATCGCGAAGGACCTGTACGACCACGGCGTCTACGTCAACTGCTCGCTGCCCCCGGCGGCCGCGCCGCACGAGTGCCTGCTGCGCACCAGCCTCATGGCCACACACACGCACGCGCTCATCGACGAAGCGGTGGAAACGATCGCGGAGGTCCTGAGGAGGTACGAGCTGTGAACGAATTGGTCTGCGTCATCACGGGCGGCACGTCCGGCATCGGCAGGTGCACGGCGGAGGCCATGAAGGCCGCGGGCTATACCGTCTATGAGCTCAGCCGCCGCGAGGCGGGTCTGGAGGGCTTCTACCACATCCCGACCGACGTGACGAGCGAGGAGATGGTGAACAGCGCCGTCTCGAAGATCCTCGCCCAGGCGGGACACATCGACGTGCTCATCAACAACGCCGGCTTCGGCGTCTCGGGCGCGGTAGAATTCACGGCACCGCGCGACGCCAGGCACCAGTTCGACGTCAATTTCTTCGGCATGGTGAACATGGTCAAAGCGGTGCTGCCCTCCATGCGCCAGGCGCGGCACGGGCGCATCGTGAACCTCAGCTCCGTCGCGGCTCCCGTGCCCATCCCGTTCCAGGCGTACTACTCGGCCTCCAAGGCGGCGATCAACGACTACACGATGGCGCTCGCCAACGAGGTGCGGCCCTACGGCGTCGAGGTCTGCTGCGTCCAGCCGGGCGACATCAAAACCGGCTTCACCGCCGCGCGGGAAAAGGTCCGGGAGGGCGACGACGTGTACGGCGGGCGCATCGCCCGCAGCGTCGCCGTGATGGAGCACGACGAGCAGACCGGCATGTCCCCGGAGAAGGCGGGTGCCTTCATCTGCCGCGTGGCCACGCGCCGCCGCGTCAAGCCGATCAGCACAATCGGCTTCCCCTACCAGTGCGCCTGCTTCCTTGTCAAGCTTCTCCCGGCGGCCGCGCTCAACCGCATGGTCGGAAAGCTGTACGCGAAATAATTTCTCCCGCGGTCAGAATCCCGCAGGCAGAGCACCCGCTGCTCCGCCTGCGGTTTTTATTTCCGGCGAAGCGCTCTCCCAGGCCGGACAGACGCCCTCCGGGAAGGGCTGCTGCCTGTGAATACGCGGAAACAACTCCGTCTGCACAGTTTTCGGTCTGCCGGCTTTTACGGCCTCCGCTGGGGGTTACGCCCCCGGGGGCCTCTTCTTTCCGCTCGTGCGGAAAGAAGAGGAAGACAGGCACGCCAAGGGAAGGGCTTTTCACAAAGCCGCCCTTCCCTTTGGAATCCCATCCTCCGAGGATTGTTTTCCCGCCGCATCTTACGCTGCCGTGCGCGTTCCCTCGCTCCGCGCGGCCCGCGCAGTCGCGGTGCGGCGGGGAATGTCGGGTGACGGCCTGCGCAGAGCTTAGGCTCGTGGGTACGCGGAAACAACCCCATCTGTCATTCTGAGCGAAGCGAAGAATCTTGCTGCGAATTTGCTTTAGATTCTTCGTCGCTGCGCTCCTCAGAATGACAGATGGGGTGGCTTGACGCGCTGCCTCCGACATTCCCCTTCCGCACGGCCCTGCGCGCGTCGAGCGGAGCGAGGCGTCGCGCACGCGCATCAGCAGGGCGCGTATCGACAACAAATTTCGGAGGATGAGGGTCCAGGGAGAAGGGCGGCTTTGTGAAAAGCCCTTCTCCCTGGCGTGCTCTTTCTTCACCGTCTTTCTGCACGAGCAGAAAGACGGTGCCCCGCAGGGCGCTTCTCCCGTCCTTAACAAATTAGTATACAGTCCGCATGAGATTCTTCGCCGCTGGCGCATCTCGGAATGACGGGCGGTGAGGATGCGCGCATCAGACAGGCGCGCGCGGCGCTTGTTGGGGGTCTCAGTCCGTGTTCTTCTCAGGATGCTCGATCCGCTTCGCGATCTCGCTTCTGTAATCGGTGGGGCGGACGCCGGTCACCTTCTTGAAGGTGTTGCTGAAATGGAATACGGAGCTGAAGCCCAGGGCCTTGACGATGTCCTTGAGCGAAAAGCTCTGCATTATCATTTCCATGGAGCGTTCGATCTTGAAACGCAGCAGGGCCCGCTGCGGCGTCGTGCCGAGCATGTTGCGGAACGCGCGTTCCAGGCTCGTCTTGCTTATTTTACCGTCCTTCATGATTTCGCCGATCACGATCGGCGAGGACAAATGCTCGCCCACGTACCGGAAGGCATGGTTGATGATCCTGGAATCGCGGCCCTTTTTCAGCAATTCGGCGTCGTTCTCCTGGACGGCCTGGTCGTAGATGATCTGGCCCAGTATGACCTTTACGAGCTGCCGGAGCATGGCGGCGCGGCCCCGCCTCGCGGGGTCGTCCTCCGCGAGCTTTTCCAGCATCTCGCCCAGCGCGTGAAACTGCGGCTTCCGGAAGATCGCGTCCGTGGAGATCATCGCAACCGTTCTGAAGTTATACCGCTCCATGAACGGGGTAATGTCAAACTGCAGATAGGCAAAGCAGATGGGCTCTTCGCCGAGCCTTTTTCCGCTGTAGACATCGTTTGGCCGGAAGATATAGCAGTCGCCCGGCTTCAGCACGGTGCGCTCGCTGCCATGCTGGATCTCGACCGACCCTTTTTTATAGTATACGACCAAAAAAGCAGGCAGCAGAAAGCCTGCGATCCGCTCCGTCGCGGAATTGTGGATGCCGCAGCCGAGCAGCCGGACGTGGATGCTTTCGATAAAATAATCCACGATGCTGTCCGCTTCGTCCTCCATGTTGAGAAAGTCCTTCGACAGATTCTGCACCATAGCCGTCCCCCCTTTTCCCCTGCTTTGAGAGTACCGCAAATTATGGAAAAAATCAATACATCAATGCCCCATATTGATATATCAAAGCGGGTATTTTCTGAACAGTATCTTGAAATCTCTTTTTCTGTCGTATATACTCAAAATTGAATAACCAGCCGCGATTTTCTGCCGGACAGCGCGTTTTTTGCCGCACGGGGGCGAACATATCGCGTTCTTTTCACCACTTTCTTCCTCCCCGTCCGGCGGAAAAGCGCCCGCGCGATGATATATAAAAGTCTTTTTCTCCTTCCAGGCCGGAAGTGCCCGGCGCGGGTGTTTTCGGCTGGAGGACACTTCTGAACCCGGATCGTGAAATCTGAGCTGCGCGGAGGTTTTCCGACGCAGGTGAGAAGAGGGACAGATATGGAAAAATCAGCCGCAGAAATCTCCGGCGGCGAAGCTGCGATCGCAAGCTCGGGCAGCTTCCGCACTGCCGAGGTGCTTGTACACGGGGAGCGGAATCTCCATACGGTGCCCGTCACCGGGGCTTGCCGGCAGGCCCCGCCCTCCGCCGTCCGGCAGCGATGGCAGCGTTCTCTGGACGTCCTGACCGGCAGTCTCGGCGCAGCCCTCGGCCTTGTGATGCAGATTGTCGAGGGCGGTTTTTCCGTGTTCCTGTCCAGCGGGGAACCGGCCGCGCCGTATTTTCCCGGCGCACAGTTCCCGTTCGGCTCCGGCAGCTTCTGCGAGGAGGCCGTCGGTCAGAACCGCTTCATCCGCATCGACACGGCAGCCTGGGCGGAGTCCGGACCGGGCGCCGCCGTCTGCGCATTCCCCTGCTACTGCGGGCTGCCGCTCCACTGGGAGGACGGCTCCTTCTTCGGCACGCTCTGCCTGTTCGGCCGGAGCGGCGCTCTGACCGGGGCCGTCAGGCCCATGGCGGAGGAGTTCGCCGCCTCTATGGAAAAGGATCTGGAGCTGATGACCCTGCGCAGGCTCCACGGCTCGCCCTATGAAAAATACGCCCGCGCGATGGAGGCGGTCCTGCAGTACGCGCCCGGCGGCATTTTCTGCTACTCGGCGGAGCAGGACGACCAGTTCTCCTATCTCAGCGACAACATGCTGCGCTTTCTCGGCTACACGCAGCAGGAGTTCGTCGATAAATTTGCCAACCGCTTTTCGAATATGGTGTATGCGGAGGACCGGGCGCGCGTGCTGCGGGAGATCGACGAGCAGATCCGGCACGGGTCCTTCGACCGCTGCGAATACCGCATCGAAAAAAAGGACGGCTCGCTCGTCTGGGTCCACGACGAGGGGCACATCGTCGCGGACGCGTGCGGCAGGCAGTGGTTCTACGTCGTGATCGTGGACATCACGGAGACCGTGCGGGCGCAGGAGCGGGAGCGGAAAAAATTCCGCAGCTCCATGCAGACGCTTCTCGCCGCGAATCCCGAGGCGGTCGGCACCGTGCAGATCAATCTGACCCGGAATCTCTGCGACGAGGGCCACGGCCTCAGCGAGACGATCCGGCAGGTCGTGGCGGCCAAAACCGCGGACGATCTGTTCGCCGGCATCGCCTCACAGATCACGGACCCGGCGATGCGGCGGGAATTCTCCGCCTGCTTTGACCGCGAAGCCCTTCTCACCGGCTTTCAGAACGGAAAAACGAGCCGGAGCATGGAATATATCCGCGTCAACGACCAGGGCCTGCCCGTATGGATCCGGATCTATCTCAACCTGCTGCAAAACCCCGATACGGGCGATGTGGAGGGAGTCGCCTACTCCGCCGACATCTCGCGGGAGAAGCGGCGGGACGAAATCCTCTCCATCATCACCAGTCAGGAGCACGACCTGATCGCGCTGATCCACCTGGATACACGGGAGGTCGAGGCCTACTTCCTCGGCGAAACGCTGCCGCGGGCCTTCCGCGAGATGCTGCCCGCGCCCGGCGCCGTCTGCGCGCTCGAGCGCTTCCGCGATAACGCCATAGAGAAGTGGCTGAACGCGGATGACCGGGAAAAGTACCGCGAGTGCAGCGATCCCGCCTTCTACCGGCCGAAGATGGACCGGGGCGAGCACTATGAGTTCGTCATCCGGGAGCAGTTTCCGGACGTGGACGGCGGGGAGATGTACCGGAAATTCCAGCACTACTATCTGGGGAACGACCGGGACACCGTTCTGGTGATCGAGTCCGACGTGACGCAGAGCTACCGCCGGCAGCAGCAGGAGCTCCGCGCGGCCCGCGCGGAGACGGTCCGCATTCAGGACATCATGGACTCGATCACAAGCGGCATCTGCGTGCTGCACATGCCCGATCCGGATCACCTGCTCATCGTCTACGTCAACCAGCAGATGTTCCGCCTGCTCGGCTTCGAGCCCGAACGGAACGACGTGGCCGACATCGACAATCCGGCGGAGAAGCTGGTCGGCGCGTATACGGCCGACGCGTTTGTCGGCGTCCATCCCGACGACGTTGCCCGCGTCAGGAAGACCTTTCACGATCACTACCTCTCCGACTCCTTCGTCGTCGGCAACTACCGGACGATGGGCGCCGACGGAAAATACTACTGGATCAAGGAAGAGGTCCGCCTGCGCGAGGTCACGAAGGAATACCGCGTCTATTACGCCTCCTATCACGACGTGAGCGAGGAGGTCCGCCTGAACGCGGAGCTCACCGCGCAGCTCGAAACGGAAAAGCAGCTGCGCCTGGAGGCCACCTCCGCCAACGCGGCCAAAACGGATTTTCTCTCCCGCATGAGCCACGACATCCGCACCCCGCTCAACGGCATCATCGGGATGACCTATCTTGCCAGGGAGCAGGATAACCCCGCCAGAACAGCCGACTGTCTCGACAAGATCGACCGTTCCTCGAGCTTTCTGCTCGGCCTCATCAACGACGTTCTGGACATGTCCCGCGCCGAGAGCGGCGAGATCGAGCTGAACCCGGAGCCGTATCCGCTCGAAGAGTTCAACGAATACCTCGACGCCGTCATCCGCCCGCTCTGCCGGGAGAAGGGGCAGACGTTCGTGCTGGACGAGCAGTTTTCCATCCGCGACCGCATCCCCATCGCGGACAAGCTGCGCTGCAACCAGATCATCTTCAATCTGCTGTCCAACGCCGTCAAATATACGCCGGAGGACGGGACGATCACCTATCGGATCCGCGGCTGCCGCCTCGGACAGGGCCGGCTCCGGATCGACCACGAGATCTCGGACACCGGGATCGGCATGAGCGAGGAATTCCAAAAGGTGCTCTTCGATCCGTTTACGCAGGAGAACCGCGACGACGTCTCGGAAAACCGCGGCACCGGGCTGGGCCTCGCCATCGTCCGGAAGCTGGTGGACCGGATGGGCGGCTCCCTCCGCGTGCAGAGCGCCCTCGGCCGGGGCACGACGTTCTATGTGTCCTTGTCCTTCGACACGGTTCCGCAGACCGCGGAGGCGGCCCTGCCGCCCGCGGCGCCGGGCGCAGACGGCGCGGAGCGGTTTCTCCGCGGCCGGCGCATCCTGCTCTGCGAGGATCATCCGCTGAATCAGGAGATCACCAGAACGCTGCTGGAGCAGAAGGGCGCCGCCGTGGAGCTGGCGGAAAACGGCAAAGCCGGCCTCGAGAAGTTCGCCGCGTCCGCACTCCGCTATTACGATCTGATCCTAATGGACATCCGCATGCCCGTGATGGACGGCTACGAGGCCACGCGGGCAATCCGGGCGCTGCAGCGGGAGGACGCCGCGGGCACGCCGATTCTGGCCATGACGGCCGACGCGTTCTCCGACGACGTGCAGAAATGCCTGCGCGCCGGGATGAACGGGCACATCGCCAAGCCGATCAGTCCGGATCGGCTGTTTGAAAAAATCGCCGCGCTGATTTCAGAAAGTCAAAAGGAGGCGGCACAGGATGAGTGACGGGAAGCGATCCTCCGGCAGCATGCTCGTCAACGAGACCCTCCGCGAGATGATGCAGAACAGCGAGGACTATATCTTTGTCAAGGATACGGACCTGCTGTACCACGGGGGGTCCGACGCGTTCGCGCAGCTGGCCGGCGCCGCGTCCGGCCCGGCGCTGATCGGGAAAACCGATTTTGAGCTTTTCCCGAAGGAAATCGCCGAGAAGTACCGGGCGGACGACCGGAAGGTGCTCGACAGCGGCAGGCCGCTGCTCGATTTCATAGAGCGGCTCCCCGATCTCGGCGGCCGCCAGCGCTGGACCCGCACGCGGAAGTTCCCGATCCGCGACGACAGCGGCCGGCTCATCGGCCTCTATGGGGTCAGCCGGGACGTCTCCAGGGAAAAGATGCTCGAGGAGCAGGTCAAGTCCGCGGAGGACTACGTCGCCCTCATCAACCGCCTGCCCTGCGGCGTCGCCATCGTGCACGAGGAGAACGGCGGGCTCTGCCTGGATCTTGCCAACGACGGCTTCCTCGAGGTGCATCACCGCACCGGCCCGGCGGTCAAAGAGCTCGTCGGCATGAGCCTCCTGCCCCCTGTCTTCGAGGACGACCGCGCGGCCGTTCTGAAGGCGTTCGGGGCGCTCAAAAGCGGCGCGGTTCCGGTCGGCAGCGCCGACTATCGGATCCGGGGCGGCGACGGGCAGCTCCACTGGGTCAACGTCCGGCTGCGGAACGCCTACCGGAAAAACGGCGTCAGCTATTACTACGCCTCGTACAGCGGCCTCGACGCGCAGAAGCGGGCCGAGGAGAAGCTGGCGGAGAGCCGCAACAGCCTGGCGGAGTCGCTCCTGAACACGGATCTCCAGTTCTTTACCTATTATCCCGGTCAGGCGCGCTGCGAGAACCTGATTCTCAACAGCCGTTTCGCCCAGCTGCCCACCGTGTGGGAGCACTACCCCGACGACTTCCTCGCCTATACGCATTGCCCGCCGGAGGACGCGCGGACCTACCGGGACATGCTGTCCGCCATCGACCGGGGCGCGGACATGGCGGAATGCACCGTGCGCTTCGTCTACAAGGGCAGCTTCATTTGGGAGCGGATCAGCCTCAAGGCCGTGCGCGACAGCAGCGGAGCGCTCGTGCGCGCGCAGGGGCATTCGATCGACGTCACAAAGCGGCTGCAGGAGGAGGACCGTCTGCGCGAGGAGCGCATGCGGCTCAAAACGCTGGAGGGCAGCATTTTCGAGTCGTTTTCCTTCGACCTCTCGAAGCCCGGGAAGATCGAGGTCCAGTCCCGCGACGACGCCATGCTGAACGCCGAGATCAGCGCCGAGGCGCTGGCGGAGGCGAGCCGCATCTGCCCCCCGCTTGAAAGCGCCGACCCCCGCTCACGCGAGATCCTGCTGAAGGCGGCCTCCCGTATCCCGGACCCCGACGACCGGGCGCTGTTTATCTCCACCTGCAGCGGCAGCGCCATGCGCGCGGCGGTCCGGGAGGGCCATTACAAGGCGGAGATCCGCTACCGCCGAAGGATCGGCGGCGTCGTCCGCTGGGTCATGACCAGCGCCGAGGTCCTGCCGGACCCGGACAGCGGCGATCTGATCGCCTTCTACTACACCAGAGACATCCACCGGGAGGTCATCAACGAGCGCATCAGCGAGGCGGTTGTGGAGCGCAACTACGCCTGCGTCTCCGTTCTGGACCTCCAGACCGGTATCTATACCGTCGTCTCGGGAACCGACCCGGAGCTGGCCAGTATCAGCGGCAGGCCGTACACCGAGGCCCTGCAGACCGCGGCCGCCAATTTCGTGGCGGAGGAGGACGCGGCGTACTTCCTGCAGCACATGGAGCAGTCGGTCATTCTGGCCGCGCTCTCGAAGCAGCCGACCTATACGGTCTACAACCGCAGGCGGCAGGCCGCGGAGCACCTCTCGGGAAAGCCGCTGCGCCGGATGAAGCACGACGTGCTCTATCTGGACGCCTGCCGCGACACGCTCGTCTTTCTGCTCACCGACGTCACGGCGATCTTCGAGCAGGAGCGGGAGGCCCGCGAGCGCCTGGAGACGGCCCTGCTGGCCGCGCAGCAGGCCAGCAGCGCCAAGTCGAATTTCCTCTCGCGCATGAGCCATGAGATCCGCACGCCGCTCAACGCGATCATCGGCATGGACACCATCGCGGCGCAGTCGATGGGCAACCCCCGGAAGGCGGCGGACTGCATCGCCAAGATCGGCCTCTCCGCCCGGTATCTGCTCTCGCTTATCAACGACATTCTGGATATGTCCCGCATCGAAAGCGGGAAAATGCTGCTGAAGAACGAGACCTTCACCTTCCAGGAGTTCATCTCCGGCGTCAACAACATCATCTATCCGCAGGTCCGGGCCAAGGGGATCGAGTACGAGTGCACGGTCTCCGGCGAGCTCGACGATTCCTACATCGGCGATGAGATGAAGCTGCAGCAGGTGCTGGTCAACGTGCTCGGCAACGCGATCAAGTTCACCTCCCGCGGCAAGATCACGCTGGACGTCAGCGTCCTCAGCCGGGAGGCCGCGCGGGAGAAGGTCCGGTTCGTCGTGGGCGACACCGGCTGCGGCATCGCGCCGGCGGACCTCGGGCGGATCTTCGACGCGTTCGAGCAGGCGGACACCTCCACGACCACCGTGTTCGGCGGCACCGGGCTCGGACTCGCCATCACGAAAAACCTTGTGAATCTGATGGGCGGCATCGTGACCGTCCGCAGCATCGTGGGCGTCGGCAGCGAATTCACCATCGACGTGCCGCTCACGGCCGACGAGAGCGCGCTGCGCCTGCCGCGGCTCCAGCCGAACCTGCAGAACCTGCACACGCTGATCGTGGACGACGACCTTTTGATCTGCGAGCAGACGCAGGACATTCTCCGGGACATCGGCATGATCGGGGAATGGGTCACCTCCGGCGGCGAGGCTGTAGCGCGCGTGCGCGGCAATGCCGACAGCGGCAAATACTATGATTTCATCCTGATCGACTGGAAGATGCCGGATATGGACGGCATCGAGACGACGCAGCGGATCCGCCGGATCGTCGGACCCGACGTGACCATCATCATCATCTCCGCCTACGACTGGCAGTCCATCGAGGCGCAGGCCAGGGCGGCGGGCGCAAACATGATGGTCTCCAAGCCCCTGCTGCGCTCGACGCTCGTCTCCGCCTTCGAGCGCGCGCTCGGGAACGAGAAAAACGCCGAGCAGCAAACGCGCGAGTTCGATTTCAGCGGCAGGCGCGTGCTTTTGGCGGAGGATAACGACCTCAACGCGGAGATCGCGCGGACGCTGCTCGAGGACCGGCATTTCACCGTGGACCGGGCTGTGAACGGCCTCAAGGCTTTGGAGAAATTCGTCCAGAGCCCCGCCGGCACCTACGACGCGATCCTGATGGACGTGCGCATGCCGATGATGGACGGCCTGCAGACCACGGCGAACATCCGCCACTGGGACAGGCCCGACGCCGGAACGATCCCCATCGTCGCGATGACGGCCAACGCCTTCGACGAGGATGTGGAGAAGAGCCGCGCCGCCGGCATGAACGCGCACCTGTCCAAGCCCATCGACCCGGCGCTTCTGTACGGCACCCTTTGGCACTTGATCTGTGATAAAACTGATACAAACGGACGGTGAACACCATGATCAGAGAGTTTCAGATGACTCCGACGGAACGGGACTTGTTTGACAGCGTTCTGTGCGGCATTCTGCGCTATTCCCCGGACGAAAGCGCGCAGGTCCTGCAGTTCAACAGCACCTGCGCCCAGATCTACGGCTTCCCCGGCAGCGGCGCGTTCGCGGCCGCGCTGGAGTCGGGCGAGATGCAGACGGTCTACGCCTATGACCGGGAGATCTTCCGCGGCTTTTTCCGCCGCTGCCTCCGCACCGGTCAGCTCGTCAACTTCGGCCACCGCATCCTGCGCCGGGACGCCACGCTCGCCTATGTCATGGGCACCATGCGCGTGTGCACGATGGCGGACGGCGAAAAAGTCGTGCAGGCGATGTTTACGGATTCCGGCTACCATGTGGTGCAGGAGGACATCCGCAAAAGCCTGCAGTATCTGCCGACCAACGCGAACGGGCGCGAGAAGCTCATCGTGGCCTCCGCCGACGAGTCGGTGCGGCGCGAGCTGCGGGAGATCCTGCTGCCCGACTGCACCGTGATCGACGCCGCCAGCGAGCAGGAGGTCCGCTCCATCATGAACAAGGAGCAGGACGAGATCGGCGCCGTGCTGGTGGACGAGGAGATCGTCTCCGGCAACGATTTCCGGTTCATGGCCTCCATCAAAAGCAACATTCTCTTCGCCTCCATCCCCGTCGTGATCCTGGCCCGGGAGGGCAGCGAGGACGAGGAGCAGCTCCTGTCCTACGGCGCCAGCGAGTTCCTGCGCCGTCCGCTCGACGCGAACGTGATCCGCCTGCGCATCTCGAATCTGCTCGAGCTGCGCGACACGGCCATTCAGCGCAACGCGATCGAGTCCCTGGTGGACAACATCCCCGGCGGCGTGGTGATCTTCCGCGTTGGCAGCAGCCTCGAGCTCCTGTACGACAGCAAAAAGCTTGCCAATCTCGGCGCCTGGACGGAGGAGGACGGCCTGCGCGTGCGGCGCGAGGGCCTGGGCTGCCTCATCTGCGAGGCGGATCGCGCGCGCGTGATGAAGAGCCTTTTCCGCGCGGCGGAAACCGGCAGCACGCTGGAGATGACCTTCCGTCTGGCGGGCGCCGACGGGAAGACGATCTGGGTCCAGGCCCACGCGGTGCTCATCCGCAAGGAGGGCAACAAGCCCGTCTACCAGGCCGTCATCACGCCCACCTCGGTGCGGGAGAAAATGTACCAGAACGTGCTGGACGATTCCTTCTCCGCGGTCGCGGTCAACGACGACAAGACGAACGAGCAGCTCTACATGAACAACGCCGCGGCCGCGCTGGCGGAGGAGTGCGACGATCCCGCGGACTATCCCTGGATGGCCTTCTGCGGGGAAAAGCTGCCGGAGGACGCCTACGTTCCCCGTCAGATCATCACGAAGAAAACCGGACGCCACCTCAACATGAACGGCCGCCGCATCGACTGGAACGGCATCCCCGCCCGCATCGTCTTCCTCGCCGACGACACCGAGAGCTACCGCCTGCAGAACGAGCAGCTGGAGAAGGCGCTGGGCGAGGCCAAAAAGGCCAACGAGGCCAAGAGCTCCTTCCTCTCGCGCATGAGCCACGACATCCGCACCCCGCTCAACGCCATTCTCGGCATGTCCAGCCTTGCGCTCGACGAGGCCGGCAGCGAAAAGTCGGTCCGGGATTATCTGGAAAAGATCTCCTCCTCCGGCCAGTATCTGCTGGGGCTCATCAACGACATTCTCGACATGTCCCGCATCGAGTCGAACCGGCTGGAACTGCACCCGGAGCCGGGGACCGTCGCGCAGTGCCTGCACGACGTGCTGGTGTCCATGCAGGCGCAGATGGACCAGAACCGCCTGTGCTTCCGCTTCACGCAGGAGCCGGAGACGCCCGAGACGCTCGTCATGCTGGACAAGATGCGGATTCAGCAGATCTTTTTCAATCTTCTTTCAAACGCGGTGAAGTTCACCGGCGAGGGCGGCAGCATCTGCGTCGCGGTCCGCCGCCGGAGCGGGAGCGACAGCCGCATCGGCTATTCCATCGACGTGAGCGACACGGGGATCGGCATTGCCGAGGACGCGCAGACGCGCATCTTCGAGGTGTTCGAGCAGGCGGGCCCGCCCATGAAAAACGGCTCCGGGCTTGGGCTGGCCATCGTGAAAAACCTGCTCGTGCTCATGGGCGGCACGATCGGCGTGGAAAGCGCCCCCGGCCGCGGAACGACCTTCCGCATCCGGGTGTCCTTCCCGGTCTCGGCCGTCCAGTCGATCGAGTCCGAAGAGCCGGAGAGCGAATCGGTGGACTTCACCGGGCGCAGCGTGCTGGTGGTGGAGGATCACCCCATGAACATGGAGATCACCCGCAAGCTGCTGGAGCACAAGGGCTGCCGGGTCACCTCCGCCTTCAACGGGCAGGATGCGGTCGACATGCTCCTGCACTGCGAGCCCGGCGAATTCCAGGCGGTGCTGATGGATATTCAGATGCCGGTGCTGAACGGGCTGGACGCCTCCCGCGCCATCCGCGCCGCCGCGCGGCCCGATCTGCAGCGGCTGCCGATCATCGCCATGACCGCGAACGCCTTTGAAGAAGACATCCGGAACTGCAGGGACGCCGGCATGAACATGCACCTTGCAAAGCCGATTGAACCGAAGCTGCTCTATGAAACGCTGCAGCGGATTTGGAGTGTGACAACATGACTGTGGAACATTTTGCCGACCTGAACGATATGCACAAGGACGTGCTGCTGGAGCTGGGCAACATCGGCACGGGGAACGCGCTGACCTCCCTTTCGCAGCTGACCTGCCATCCGATCCAGATGGATCTGCCCAGCATCCGCATCACCGAAATGAACAGCCTGCCGGAGATCATCGACTTTCCCGGCAACCGCAACGCGGGCGTCGTGATCGACGTCCACGGCGATCTCGACTGCGTGATCACCTTCCTGCTCAACGAGCAGTTTGCCAGGGTCATCGCCGAGGAGCTGACCGGCGAGCCGGTCACGGACCTCACGCAGATGAGCGAGATGCAGGAGTCCTCCATCCGGGAGGTGGGGAACATCATGTGCAACGCCTACCTCAACGCCCTGGCCTCGATGCTGGAATCCGAGTTCTCCGTTTCGCTGCCCAACCTCAAGCTCGGCGCCAGCCGCGACATTCTCGACACCTTCCTCAGCAAGTTCAGGGATGACACGCCGGAGCTGCTCTTCATCGAAAACACCTTCTTCTACCTGGACCAGGCGTTCGTCAGCTATATCCTGCTGCACCCGAAATTCGAGTCTCTGCAGCGCATTCTGGAAAAGCTGACCTGAGGAGAAGCCATGATACAGGACAACACAGGCGGCCAGGAGGATCTGTTCCTGGCCCTTTCAGCGGGCGGAACCGCCTATGTGCTCCCGCTGTCGGACGTGGGGCAGATCGTGTCCGAGGCGCCGCCGGACATGCCGGAGATCCTTCTCTCCGGCCGCCGGGAGCGGGGCGGGGGCGCCGTCATCTTCCAGGATGACGCGGGCCTTGCCGCGCTGACGGTCGGGCGGGTGACCGGCATCGTGCAGCTGCCGCCGTCCCGCCAGTTTGAGATGCCGGAGCCGGCGCGCAGTCCGAAAAACCGGTGGATCGCCGGCGTCGCCTGTCTGGAGGACGGGCGGGAGCTGGCCTATCTGCTGGACTGCCGGCAGCTCCGGGCACGGTTTTTACAGGAGGCGCTATGAACGGCGAAGTCTATCTCAAGGCCCTGCTCGACGGCGTGCGGTTTGCCGTTCCGGCGGCGGACGTTCTGAAGATTCTCCCGGAGCCTCCCGCGATCTATGTGCCGGACGCGCCGGAGGGGATCTGCGGGCTCGCGTACGACGAGGGCGCGGTCTATCCGGTCCGCTCCGTGAACCCGGCGCGCCGTGCGCCCGCCCGGCTGGTCATTCTCGCCGGACGCGCGGCTCTGGCCGCGGACCGCGTGGAGACGATGGCGCAGCTTGACCGCGCGGAGCTGGACGCCGCGCTTCCCTTCGGGGACACGGGGATCCTGCTGCTGGATCGGGAAGGGCCGGTATGATCGAGCTCGGCGAAAGAGAATTTGAAGAGATGCACCGCTACATCCGCGCCCGCTACGGCCTGAATCTGGAGAAGAAAAAATATCTCATCGAGAGCAAGCTCTGGCTCGAGCTGGCCTACTCCAAATCCGACACCTACGCCGAATACTGGCAAAAGCTCCTGAGCGACCAGACCGGCGTCATGGAGCGGCGGATGATGGATCAGCTGACGACCAACTACACATTTTTCTGCCGCGAGGAGCAGCACTTCGCGTTCCTCCGGCAGCGCGTGATCCCCGCGCTGCCGCCGAACCGGACGGCGCCGCTGCACATCTGGAGCGCGGGCTGCTCCACCGGTCAGGAGTGCTACACGCTGGCCATGGAGCTGTCGGACTGCCGCATCGCGGGCGCGCTGCACGTTCCGTTTTCCATCTTCGGCTCCGATCTGTCCGCCGCGGCGGTGGCCGCCGCGCAGAGGGGCTATTACGCGAGCGCGGACTACGCCCGCCTGCCCGCCGCCTGGCAGTCGCGCTACTGCGAGAGCTTTCAGGACGGGCAGTTCCGGGTAAAGGAGGCTCTGCAGTCCTGCGTCAGCTTCCAGCGGCAGAATCTGATGGATCTGCCCTGGATGGCCCCGTCTTACGATCTGATCTTCTGCCGGAACGTGCTCATCTACTTTCAGGACGCGGAGCGGGCCTCGCTGGTCAAAAAGCTGACGGAGGCGCTGCTTCCGGGCGGGTATCTCATGATCGGACATACCGAAAGCCTGCTGGCGATCCCCAACCGGCTGCAGTACATCCAGCCGGCCGTATACCGGAAACCGGAGGCGAAAACGTGATTAAAAAGAAAATCCGGGTCTTCCTGATCGAGGATTCCAGACTATATCAGCAGTTCCTCCGGCAGATCATCGAGTCGGACGACTGCCTCACGGTCGCGGGCACGGCGGAAACCGGCGCGCAGGCGCTGGAGCAGATACCGGCGCTTCAGCCGGACGTGGTCACGCTCGACCTGCAGCTGCCGGACTGCGAGGGACTCGCGCTTTTAAAAGAGATCCTGCGGCGATGGAGCCTGCCGGTCGTCGCCGTCTCGGCGGACGCGGAGGCCTGCGCGGCCGCCGTCGAGGCCGGCGCCAGGGATTTCATCGCGAAAATGCAGGACGCGGAGCCCAAAACCGCCGAGCAGTTCCGGCTGCTTTTGAAGCTCAAGCTCAAGATGCAGGCGGAAGCCCGGCCGGCCGCGCCGCAGCGGCCCCTGCCGGAAGCGCCGGATAAGCCGCCGCGCGCGCTGTACCGGAGGCCGGCCGCGGAGCCGGGAGGCCGGAGCGATTGTCTTATCGTCATCGGCGCCTCGCTGGGCGGCACGGAGACCACGCTGCAGATCCTGCGGCAGCTGCCGGACACGCTGCCGGGCATCGTGATCGTGCAGCACATGCCCCCGGAATACACCGAAGCCTACGCCATGCGGCTGGACCGCTGCTGCGGCCTTTCGGTGCGCGAGGCGAGAAACGGCGACGCCGTGCTGCCGGGCACCGCGCTCGTGGCCATGGGCGGCGCGCAGCTGACGGTCTGCCGCGGCGAGCAGGGCTACCGGGTCCGGGTCGGCGGCCCGGAAAAATACGGGGGCTTCTGCCCGTCGGTCGACGTGCTGTTCCGCTCCGCGGCGGAGGCCGCCGGGCCCTCTGCCCTGGGCGTCATCCTGACGGGCATGGGCCGCGACGGCGCGCAGGGGCTCCGGGAGATGCACGACGCCGGCGCCTATACGCTGGGCCAGAACCAGGCGACCTGCGCGGTTTTCGGGATGCCCGGCGCCGCGGACAGGCTCGGCGCGGTGGACAAGCTGCTGCCTCCGGAGCTGATCGCCGAGGAGATCATTCGATACGGTTCCCGATTTCAAAAAAGTGAGGTTGAAAGACTATGAGCGACAAACTGATCCTGATTGCAGACGACGCAGCCTTCATGCGAAAGATGATCCGCAGCACGCTCGCCTCCGCGGGCTATACGAGGTTTGTGGAAGCGCCGAACGGCGCGGAGGCCGTCAGGCTGTTTGCCTCGGAGAACCCCGACCTGGTCCTGCTGGATGTGACGATGCCGGAGATGGACGGTCTGGAGGCGCTCCGGCGCATCATGGCGATCTCGCCGGCGGCCAAGGTCGTCATGTGCTCTGCCATCGGCCAGGACGCCACCATCATGCAGGCCGTGCGGAGCGGCGCCAGCGAGTTTATCGTCAAGCCCTTCAAGAAAGAGCAGCTCACCGAACTGGTCGCCGGCCTGCTGGGCTGAGGAGGAAAAGCGATGAAGCGTCTGAAAAACCTGAAAATCGGCAGCAAGATTGTTCTCTCCTTCGTGGCCGTCATCGTGCTTGTGGCGGCCATGCTGGTGGTCACGCAGCTGAGCATGACCCGGATCAGCAGCGACATGGAGACCTTTTACAACGAAGAATTTCAGATCGTAGACGTCAGCCAGACGCTGATGACCGATCTGCAGGGCTATGCCAAGGGGCTTTCCCGCGTGGCGCTGGCCGCGGAGAACGCGGAGCAGCGCGAGGCGTCCGACGCCGCCCAGTACCTGACCACCCGGAAAGACGAGATGAACAGCTATCTGGACGCCATGGGCAAGGACATCGACGATCTCAACAAGCTCCCGCTGGTTTCCGTGGACGAGCTCGCCACGATCAACGAGATGTACCAGACCCTGACCGAGCAGAACACGCAGCTGCTCGCGCTGTACAGCGACGGAAAAGTGGACGACGGGCTGAAGCTCGCCAACGGCGAGATTGAGCAGAACGCGCTCACCGTGCGCACCGCCCTGAATACGATCATCGCGCGCGCCCAGACGCGGGCGGAGAACAAAAACAACAGCACGGTCTCCCTGATGAAACAGCAGCGCATCATTGTGCTGCTGCTGGCCGCGTTCGTCCTGGCCATGACCGCCGTGCTGTGCGTCGTGCTGACGCTTGGCATCCGCCGGCCGCTGAACGAGATGGAGCTCGCGGCCAGGCGTCTGGCGGAGGGCGACCTCTCGCAGCAGATCTCCTACCAGAGCCGGGACGAGCTCGGCTCGCTGGCCGAGAGCCTGCGCAGCACGATCTCCGCCCTGCGGCTCTACATCCGCGAGATCGACGCGGCCATGAGCGCCATCGGCAGCCGGAAGCTCAACTACGTGCCCGCGGTAGAGTTCAAGGGAGACTTCGTCTCCATCCGCGAATCCCTCGCCCGCATTTCGCAGGATCTGACAGAGGCGCTGGTGCAGATCAACACCAGTGCCGACCAGGTCGTGCGGGGCGCGGAGCAGATCGCGGGCAGCGGGCAGGCGCTGTCCCAGGCGACGCTGGAGCAGGCCAGCTCCGTCGAGGAGCTGAGCGCGACGATCAACGACGTCTCCGACCGCGTCCGCGACAACGCCGACAACGCCGTGGCCACCAGCCGCCTCACTGAGGCGGTGGGCGCCGACGTGCGCGAGACGAGCAAAGAGGTGCTCGATATGAGCAGCGCCATGAACCGGATGCGCGAGATGTCCCGCGAGATCACCGGGATCATCAAGGACATCGAGGACATCGCCTTCCAGACGAACATCCTCGCGCTCAACGCGGCCGTCGAGGCCGCCAGAGCCGGCGAAGCCGGCAAGGGCTTCTCCGTGGTGGCCAACGAGATCCGCAGGCTCTCCGAAAAGACGACCGAAGCCAGCCGGTCCACCGGCGATCTGATCGGCAAGACCGTGGACATGATGGTGCAGGGCGCGGACATGGCCGCCGCCACCTCCGGAAAGCTTGCCAAGACAGCCAGGGCGGCGCAGGACGCGGCGGACAAGGTTCAGGCGATCTCGCAGGCCTCCGGCGAGCAGGCTACGGCCGTCGTGCAGCTGCGGCAGAGCATCGAGCAGATCTCCAGCGTCGTGCAGGAAAACTCCGCCACCGCGGAGGAGAGCGCGGCCTCCAGCGAGGAGCTGACCGGTCAGATGCAGGCGCTCAAAAAGCTCGTGAGCTCCTTTGAATATGACGAATGACGCCGCGCAGGGGCGGCACCGGGGGTGATGAAGTGGGCTTTTTCAGCGCAGAGCTGGAATCCATGGTCGAGCTGTACCAGCGCGAGACTGCCGAGCTGATGGAGGAATTCCACGCCCGCCAGGCGGGGGCCATGCAGAACGGCCGTTTGACCGCGCAGGACATCAACGCCGTTTTTCGCATTGTGCACACCATCAAAAGCTCCGCCGCCATGATGGGGCTGGCGGACATCAGCAGCTGCACGCACCGGATGGAGGATCTGTTTCTGCTGTTCCGCGAGGACCCCGGACGCGCCGCCGGCTTTGAGAACCGCATTTTCGACCTCATGTATGTATTTTCCGACTTTGTGGAAACGGAAACCACCGCCGCCTCGCGGGAGGACTACCGCCCGAAGAGCGCGGCGTCCGTCCTCGGCGCGATCCGACAGGAGCTCGATTTCTTTCAGGGCAAGCCGGCCGCGCCGGCGGAGCCGGAGCCGACCGTCCGGGATAGCGGCGCGCCCGTTCTCCCGGAGCCGGCCGCGGAGGCGGAATCGCCTGCAGAGCCGGAGCCGGCCGAGCCGGGCGAGCTGGTCTGGCGCGTCACGCTGCGGCCCAACTGCCAGATGGAGAACGTGCGCGCCTATATGCTGGTGCGGCAGCTGGAGGGGCTCTGCGGCAGGATCGCCTCGCAGCCGGCCAATCTGGAATCGGCGGACGCGGCCGAACGGATCGCCCGGGACGGGCTGGTGCTGACGCTGCGCACAGGCCATGCCGACGAAGCGGCGCAGCTGCTGTCCGCCTCCCCGTACGTGCTGCGCGTGGAGGAGCTCGGCGGAGAAGCCGGGCAGACCGCCGCCGCCCCCGGCGGCGCCGCGGCCCCTGACGGCGCGGACGAGCCGCAGGCCCGCCGCAGCAAATTCAGCATGGTCTCCTGGTCCAACGTGACGCAGCTGCAGAATCTCACCGGGGAGCTCATCACGGCGAACACGATCCTCGGCGCGTCGATCAAAAAGTACGTGCAGGGCGGCCCGCTGGAAAACGAATTCCAGACGATGAAGCGGCTGTTCCGCGAGCTGGAAAAGCTCGTCGCCGCCGTTTCCATGGTCCCGGTCTCCTCCGTCGTGCCGCAGTATCAGCGGCTGGTGCGCGACGTCGCCGCGCGGGAGGGAAAGCAGCTCCGCCTCGCGGTATCCGGCGCGGAGCTGGAGGTGGACCGCAATCTGCTCGATACGCTCGGCAGCCCGCTGATCCACCTGCTGCGCAACGCCGCCGACCACGGCATCGAAGCGCCGGAGGCGCGCGCGGCCGCCGGGAAGGATGCCTGCGGCACAATCACGCTGAAATTTGAAAACCTGACCGACCACCTCGCCGTCACCGTGTCGGACGACGGCGGCGGCATGGACCCGGAACGCATTCTGCGCAAGGCCGCCGAGCGCGGCCTGCTGACGAAGGACCCGCACGCGTACAGCACGGACGAAATTCTGAACCTCGCCTTTCTGCCCGGCCTGTCCACCAACGAGCAGGCCAACCAGTTCTCCGGCCGGGGCGTGGGCATGGACGTGGCGCAGAACGTCGCGAGCAGTCTCGGCGGCAGCGTGACCATTCACAGCACCCCCGGCGCGGGCACCGCCGTCCGGATGGAGGTGCCGGTCTCCGTGACCTCCTCGGAATGTCTCCGCTTCTCGGTCGGCCCGTACGCCTGCCTGCTCCCGATCCGCTGCGTGGTGCGCATCCTCAGCCTTGCCTCGGCGGAGGCGCACCTGCAGACGGCCGAGGGCCGCAGATGGCTGCAGGCCGAGCAGATGCTGCCCGTCCTCGATCTGTTCGAGCTCTACGGCGCGCAGCCGGATGAAGGCGGCCAGCGGCTGATCATCATCAAGGACGCGCGCGGCAGCGCCGCGCTGCTCACCGGCCCCGTGGCAGGCCAGCAGACCGCCGTGGAAAAGCCGCTGCCCGCCCTGATCGGGCGCAATTATCGCACCAGAACCGGCATGGTCGGATGCACCGTCACGGAGACCGGACAGCTCGGCGTGATGCTCAGCGCCGACTGGCTGCTCCGGATGTGCGGAAAGGATGTGGCGGAAAATGGGAAATGACGGCCTCGGCGCGCTTCTGCTCGTCCTGCGCCGGCAGCAGGCGCGCTACGCGATCCCCGCGGAAAACGTGGCGGAGATTCTCTCTCTACCGTCTGTCACGGCGCTGCCGCTGCAGCCGGCCTACATGCGCGGCATCTTCAGCTACAAGGGGCGTGTCGCCGCCGTGCTCTCCCTGCAGGCCCTCTGCGGCTGCGGGACCGGCGCGGACGAAACGGTCTGCGTCGTGCTCCGCAGCGACGAGCTTCTGATCGCCCTGACGGCAGACGGCGTGGAGTCGCTGATCGCTGACAGCGGGCAGCGGCTGCCGGCCGGCGGGGCTCTGATGGACGGGAAGCTGCTCTCGCTCGATTACGCGCTGCCGGGCGACCCGGCCGTCTTTGTTCTGAACCTGAGCAGGACCTATCAGAAAATCGAGAGCGATTTCAACGCGGCCGCATTGGTCTGATCCGGCCCGGCGGCGCATCCGCAGGGCGCATCCCCCGTCCTTAATAAATCTGCACACAGTACGTATGAGATTCTTCGTCGCTGGTGCTCCTCAGAATGACAGATGGGGAAGATGTGCGCGCACCCGCCCAATTTCACGTCCATAGGGGCCGATGCCCACATCGGCCCGTTCGCATGGTTTTCGGCTTGCTGATTTTTTCGGCCTCCGCTGGGGGAACGCCCTCCGGGGGCCTCTTCTTTCCGCTCGTGCGGAAAGAAGGGGAAGAAAGGCACGCCAAAGGGAAGGGCTTTTCACAAAGCCGCCCTTCCCTTTGGAATCCCATCCTCCGAAGTTTGTTTTCCTGCCGCGCCTTACGGATGCCGTGCGCGCTGCCTCGCTCTGCTCGGCCAGCGCAATCGCGGCGCAGCGGGAATGTCGGGTGAGGGCCTGCGCAGAGCATTGGCCTGTGGATACGCGGAAACAACCCCACCTGTCATTCTGAGCGAAGCGAAGAATCTTGTTGCAAATTTGCATTGAGATTCTTCGTCGCTGCGCTCCTCAGAATGACAAATGGGGCAGCGTAAAGCGTTTCCCCGACATTCCCCACCGCACGGCCCTGCGCGCGTCGAGCGGAGCGAGGCGTCGCGCACGCGCATCAGCAAGACGCGCATCGATAACAAGCTTCGGGGGATGAGGGTCCAGGGAGAAGGGCGGCTTTGTGAAAAGCCCTTCTCCCTGGCGTGCTCTTTCTTCACCGTCTTTCTGCACGAGCAGAAAGATGGTGCCCCGCAGGGCGCATCCCACGTCCTTAATAAATCTGCACAGTACACACGAGATTCTTCGTCGCTGACGCTTCTCAGAATGACAAATTTGCGGGCCTCGCGCAGGCGGGCAGATGTGGGCATCGGCCCCTGCGCAGCGCCGCTGACCGCCCATCTGCACCGGAGGCTTCTCTGCTTGCTTCCGTGAATGGCCGTCCAGGCAAAAATGGGCAAAAAAATCCCCGCCGCAGAATTGCGGCGGGGATTTTGGAGCGGGTGACGGGGCTCGGACCCGCTACCTCCACCTTGGCAAGGTGGCGCTCTACCAGATGAGCTACACCCGCGTATTAAACGCAGGTATGATTATATCAAATATCCGGTATTTGTCAAGATGAAAATTTACGGCGTTCACGTTTTTGTGCGGAGCATCGCGCGCATGGCGTTGAGGATCGCGAGGATCATCACGCCCACGTCGCCGAAGACGGCGATCCACATGTTCGCCAGACCCAGCGCGCCCAGCGCGAGGATGACGGCCTTGACCGCCAGGGCGAACCAGATGTTTTGCTTCACGATGCGCATGGTCCTGCGCGACAGGGCGATGGCGAGCGGCAACTTGGAAGGCTTGTCGTCCATCAGCACCACGTCCGCCGATTCGATGGCCGCGTCGCTGCCCAGCGCGCCCATGGCGATGCCCACGTCCGCGCGCGTCAGAACCGGCGCGTCGTTGACGCCGTCGCCCACGAAGGCCAGCCGGCAGCCCTCATTCAAAAGCGCCTCGACGTTCTCGACCTTCTGCGCGGGCAGCAGCTCCGCGCGCGCCTCGTCCAGCCCCAGCTCCTGCGCCACGTGCTCCGCCACGCGCGCCCGGTCGCCCGTGAGCATGACGGTCCTGCGGATGCCCAGCGCCTTGAGGCCGTCGATGGCCTGCTTCGCGTCCGGCTTGATCTCGTCGTTGATGACAATGTGGCCAAGATAGCGGCTGCCCTCCGCGATATGGATGACGGTGCCGGTCAGATGGCATTCGTGCCAATCGGCCCCCACGCGGTCCATGAGCTTGCCGTTTCCGAGATAGAAGGTCTTCCCGTCCACCACGGCGGACAGCCCGAAGCCGGACAGCTCGCTGATCTCGCCCAGGCGGGATTTGTCGATGTGGCCCTCGTGCGCGCGGACGATGGACTCCGCCACGGGATGGCTGGAGTAGCTCTCCGCCGCCGCCGCGATGTCCAGCAGCTCCGCCTCGGAGATGTTGGCGGGATGGATGGCGTCCACGGCGAACGCGCCCTTTGTGAGCGTGCCGGTCTTGTCGAACACGACCGTGTCCACGTTCGCCAGCGCCTCGAGATAGTTGGAGCCCTTGATGAGGATGCCCTCGCGCGAGGCGCCGCCGATGCCGCCGAAGAACGTCAGCGGCACGGAGACGACGAGCGCGCACGGACAGGAGACCACGAGGAACACGAGCGCCCGTCGGATCCACAGGCCCCACGCCTGCGCGAACACGAGCGGCGGCACGATCGCCAGCAGCACGGCCCCGCCCACGACGCAGGGCGTGTACCAGCGGGCGAAGCGGGTGATGAAGTTCTCCGCGCGGGATTTCTTTTCCGCCGCATTCTCGACGAGCTCGAGGATCTTCGCAACGGTGCTCTCGGCGTAGCGGCTCAGCGTGCGCACGCGGATGACGCCGGTGAGATTGACGGTGCCGCTGACGACCTCGTCGCCCACCGTCTTGTCAGCGGGCAGGCTCTCGCCGGTCAGCGCGGCGGTGTTGACGGAGGTCTGGCCCTCGAGGATCTCGCCGTCGAGCGGGATCTTCTCGCCGGGCCTCACCACGATGGTCTCGCCCGGCTCGACCTCCTCCGGCGAAACGGTCAGCTCCGCGCCGTCCCGCAGGACGACCGCGCTGTCCGGCCGGATGTCCATGAGCGCCGCAATGGACTTTCTGCTCTTTCCCACGGCCAGGCTCTGGAACAGCTCGCCGACCTGGTAGAACAGCATCACGGCCGTCGCCTCCGGATACTCGTCGATGGCGAACGCGCCCAGCGTCGCGACCGACATGAGAAACTTCTCGTCGAACGCCTGGCCGTGCAGGATGCTGCGGAGCGCCGACCACAGCACGTCCCAGCCGACGACAAGATACGGCACGGCAAACGCAGCCAGCCGCCAGGCGCCCTGCAGCGGCAGGAACCAGACGGCCAGGCACAGCACCGCCGACGCGATAATGCGGATCAGCGTCTTTCTCTGCTTTCTTGTCATGGCCGCCGCCTCACAGCACGATCCGGCAGTCGGGCTCGATTTTCCGGACGATTTTGACGGCCTTTTTCACGATGTCGTCGAACGCGGCGTCGTCGGCCTCCAGCGTCAGCTTCTGCGTCAGAAAGCTCACCGTGACGGCCTTCACGCCGTCGAGCTGCGCGATGCCCGCCTCCATTTTGGCCGCGCAGTTCGCGCAGTCGAGGTCCTCCAGCTTAAACGATTTTTTCATCTTCCGCTTTCCTTTCCTCAATCAGATGCTCGAAGCCCTGCGCCAGGATCGTGCGCACATGCTCGTCGGACAGGTAATAGTAGATCGTCTTCCCCTCCCGCCGGTTGCCGACGAGATTCGCGTCCTTGAGGATCTTGAGCTGGTGCGAAATGGCCGACTGCGTCATGCCCAGCAGCTCGGCGATCGCGCATACGCACATCTCCGACTCAAAGAGCGAAAACAGGATCTTGTTCCGCGTCGTGTCGCCGAAAAGCTTGAACAGATCGGACAGGTCGCACAGCAGCTCGTCCGTCGGCAGCTCGTCGCGTACCTTCTTGAGAATCGCGTCGTGATTGTGCTCCAACATCTGCGCCTCCATTCATATGACTGATTATTCATATGATAATCCATTCATGTGTGTTTGTCAAGCGGTCCCCCCTGCTATGCTGCGCAGAAAAGCCAAAAAAATCGGCTGCCTTTCGGCAGCCGATTTTTGGGATACCCGATTAGTTCAGTTCGGTGATGCCGTCGATTCTCAGCGAGAAGGACGGAGCGGACTGGAAGTAGGACTCGTGGTAGTAGCCGTCGATGATCGCCTCATCGGCATCGGGCGTGAAGTCGCCGTTGGTGTCGGTCGCGAACGCGTTCGTGACTTCCTTGCCGCCGACCGTGAAGGTGGTGGTGTCGAAGACGTGCAGCTTGTCAGCCTTGATGTCCTCAATCGCCTTGTCAACCGCTTCCTGGGTGCCCTTGGCGCAGGAGGTGCCGAGCGGCGTGATGGCCACGGCGCCGGTCTCGAAGCCCTCGGCCCAGTTGGTGTCGAAGGTCTGGCCGTTCATGACGGCGTTGATCGCATAGGTGTAGAAAACCTGCCATTCGTTGGTCGGGGAGGTCAGCGCGGCGGTCGGGGCAACGGAGAGCATGTCAACGTTGTAGCCGACGGAGTAGACGGTGGTGCCGGCCTTCAGAGCGGCCTCGCAGGCGGAGGGAGCGCCGGTGGAGTCGGCATGCTGGCCGATGATGACGCAGCCGTCGCCGATCAGGGCTGTGGCGGCTTCGCTCTCGGCGGTGATGTCAAACCAGGAGTTCGTGTACTGAACTTCCATGGAGACGTTCTTGACGATGGAGCGGATGCCAAGGAAGAACGCGGTGTAGCCGGAGACGACTTCGGCGTACGGATACGCGCCGACATAGCCGATCTTGATGTTGCCGTCGGCGTCCTTGTTCTTGTCGGTGATCTTGCCGGCGTCGATGAGCTCCTGCAGCTTCATACCGGCGACGATGCCGCCGACGTAGCGCGCTTCGTAGATCTTCGTGAACGCATTGTGGAAGTTGGCCAGGCCGTCCGCCTTTGCCGTGTCGCCGGTTATAGCGACGAACTGGATGTCGGGGTATTCCTCGGCAGCCTGCTTGCAGTAGGACTGATGGCCGTAGGAGTTGGTGATGATGAGCTTGCAGCCGGACTCCGCGCAGTCAACGCAGGCGTCGTAGCAGGCCTCGGTCTCGCCGATGGAGTATTTCCAGATGATGTTGTCTTCGGTCAGGCCGCAGTTGGCAAGAGCGGTCTTCAGGCCGAGGATGTGCGCGTAGGTATAGCCTTCGTTTTCGTCGCCGATCAGAACCGCGCCGACCTTAAAATCGGACGTGCTGGCGGTGGACGCCGCAGCGGACGAGGACGCCGCGGACGAGGTGGCCGCGGAGGTGGCCGCGGACGAGGTGGCCGGGGTCGAGGCCGCGGCAGACGAGGCAGCCGCAGACGTATCCGTCGTGGTCTCGGTGGTCTTGCTGCTCGCGCAGGCAACCAGAGCGAACACCATCAGGACCGCAAGAAGCAGAGCAATGATTTTCTTCATTCTAGAATTTCCTCCTTTATGTTTTCGGCTTGCGCCGCCCGCCCGGTGGGGGAAAACTCCATCCCGTGCGGGTATAGATGTATTTTACTCTGTTTTGGTGCAACATGCAATAATTTTTTTGAAAAAGTTTTTCTCATCCCGGTTTTTTGCACAAATATGCCGATTTTTCCTAAAAAATTTTTAGTGTTTTCGCTGAGCTGTCATTTTATACAAACGCGTCCGGGCAGTTTTCGTAGAGTTTGCCGATTGAAATCACCGTTCCGGATTCCGCATTTTATGATAAGATAGTAATATAATGAGAAGTGTGCGCCTGCACCCGTAAAAGCGCATGAAAAAAGGAGATCCCACGCTTGAATAACATGGTTTTAAAGGGAAACATCATCTGGAGCGAATCGATGGACGAGCTCAGGACGCTGGAAAACGGCTATCTTGTCTGTGAGGACGGGCTCTGCGCGGGCGTGTTCCGCGAGCTGCCCGAGCGGTTCGCCCGCTTTCGCGTGCAGGACTGCGGGGACAGGCTGATCTTTCCGGGCATGACGGACCTGCACGTCCACGCGCCGCAGTTCGCCTTCCGCGGGCTCGGCATGGACATGGAGCTGCTGGAATGGCTCAACACCTATACCTTCCCCGAGGAGGCCAAGTACAAGGAGCTGGACTACGCCGACCGCGCCTACAGCAGCTTTGTGCGCCACCTCGTCAGCAGCACCACGACGCGCGCGTCCATCTTCGCCACCCTGCACGTCCCGGCGACGGAGCTGCTCATGGAAAAGCTCGACGCCTCCGGTCTTGTCACCTGCGTGGGCAAGGTCAACATGAACCGCGGCTGCCCCGTCTATCTGGGCGAGGTCTCGACCAACCAGGCCGTCCGCGACACCGAGCGCTGGATCCTCGAGACGCGCAGCCGCTTCTCCTACACAAAACCCATCCTGACGCCGCGCTTCGTCCCCTCGTGCACCGACGATCTCATGTACGCGCTGCGCGACCTGCGGGAAAAATACGGCCTGCCCGTGCAGAGCCACCTGTCCGAGAATTTCGGGGAGATCGCGTGGGTGCAGGAGCTCTGCCCGCGCTCCCGCTTCTACGGCGACGCCTACCGGCAGTTCGGCCTGTTCGGCGGGGGCTACCCCTGCATCATGGCCCACTGCGTCCACTCCAGCGAGGCCGAGCAGGCGCTCATCCGGGAAAACGGCGTGTTTGTGGCGCATTCGCCGGAATCGAACACCAACCTCGCCTCCGGCGTCGCGCCGATCAGCAAATATCTCGACGACGGCCTGCGGGTCGGCCTCGCCACCGACGTCGCCGGCGGCAGCCACGAGAGCCTGCTGCATGCGATGACGCAGGCCATTCAGGCCTCCAAGCTCCGCTGGCGGCTGCAGGACCAGAGCGTGAAGCCCCTGTCCTTCGAGCGCGCGTTCTTCCTCGCCACCATGGGCGGCGGCGCGTTCTTCGGCAAGGTCGGCAGCTTCCTGCCCGGCTACGAATTCGACGCCGTCGTGTTCGACGACACGCTGCTCGACCATCCGCAGCCGCTCACCGTCCGCGCGCGCATGGAGCGCGCCGCGTATCTCGCGGACGAGCGCTGCGTCGCGCGCAAATACGTCGCCGGCCGCAGAGTCCTGTAGCAGCCGCTTTTTAAAACGACCGGGCGCGCGGCAGCCCGAAAAACCCGCAAAAATCTTCGGATTTTTGCGGGTTTTTCCGTCAGCGGGCGGAGGATCGGCCGGAAAAAGGCCGCGGCCCTCTTCAGCGGCCGCCCTGCAGCAGCGCCAGAATGGCGGCGGCGTGGCCGCGCTCGTCCTGCGACAGCTGCAGAAACACGTCGCCGAAGCTGCCGGCCGTGCCGGCCAGCGTCTCATACGCCTGCGCGGCGCGCAGCTCCGCGTCATACCGGAGCCGGAGCTCCCGGCGGAGCGCGGCGCAGGCCGGGACGGGCGCCGCGCAGCTCCCCGGCTGTTTTCCGGTCAGAATGTAATACATGGCGGCTGCCGTGCGGGCGTGTCTGCGCTCGTCATGCAACAGCTGCATCAGAACGCCGCGCGCCTGCCCGCGCGCGAGATCCGCGAGCCTTCTGCAGAGCGCGGAATCCACCTGTTCGTCGGAGATCATCTCCAGCAGTCTTTCCGGCGTCAGCGCGTCCCCGCTCTGCCCGGCCCGGATTGCCGATTCGGTGGTGACAGAATCCATATGCCGTTCCCTCCCTCCGCCCATTCTATGGCTTTTGCCGCGCCGCCGTGCGAAATCGTACAAAAAAGGTGCGGAAGATTGGGTCAGAAGTCACAAAACATCTTGTAATTGGGAAAAGCGTGTGTTAGAATAAATTTTCGTGAGATTTCAGGAGATATTGAAAGGAGTGCACGAATATGACGCAGGATAAAATCCGGAATATTGCGATCATCGCGCACGTTGACCACGGCAAGACGACCCTGGTTGACCAGATGTTAAAGCAGGGCGGCGTCTACCGCGCGAATCAGGTTGTCGCGGACCGGGTCATGGACTCGGGCGACCTCGAACGCGAGCGCGGCATCACGATTCTCGCCAAGAACACCGCTGTTCATTATAAGGGCTACAAAATCAACATTGTCGATACCCCGGGCCACGCCGATTTTTCCGGCGAGGTCGAGCGGATTCTCAAGATGGTGGACGGCGTGCTGCTGCTTGTGGACGCCGCCGAGGGCCCCATGCCGCAGACCCGCTTCGTGCTGCAGAAGGCGCTGGAGCTCGGCCACAAGGTCATCGTCGTCGTCAACAAGATCGACCGGCCCGACGCGCGCGTGCACGAGGTCATGGACGAGGTGCTCGAGCTGCTGCTCGACCTCAACGCGACCGAGGAGCAGTTTGATTCCCCGACGCTCTTCTGCTCGGCCCGCCGCGGCACCGCCGCCTACGGACCCGACGACGAGGGCACCGACCTCACCCCGCTCTTCGACACCATCATCCAGTATATCGATCCCCCCAAGGGCGATCCGGCGGGGCCGCTGCAGCTGCTCGTGTCCTCCATCGACTACAACGAGTTTGTCGGCCGCATCGGCATCGGCCGCATCGAGCGCGGCTCCATCCACCCGAACGAGGACGTCGTCGTCAGCGACTATCACGACCACGACATGCACGAGCGGGCCAGGATCGTCGCCCTGTACGAATTCACCGGCCTGGGCCGCGACGCCGTGCCCGTGGCCTCCGCGGGCGAGATCGTCGCCTTCTCCGGCATCTCCGACATCACCATCGGCCGCACGCTCTGCGCGCCCGATACGATAGAGCCGCTGCCGTTCGTAAAGATCTCCGATCCGACGATCGAGATGACGTTCTCCGTGAACGACTCGCCGTTCGCCGGACGCGAGGGCAAATTCGTCACCTCCCGCAACCTGCGCGACCGGCTCGAGCGCGAGCTCCTCAAGGACGTGTCGCTGCATGTCAAGGAGATGGGCACCGACGCCTTCAACGTTGCTGGCCGCGGCGAGATGCACCTGTCCATCCTCATCGAAACGATGCGCCGCGAGGGCTACGAGTTCCAGGTCTCGACGCCGCACGTGCTGACCAAGACGATCGACGGCAAGCTCTGCGAGCCGATCGAGCGCATGGTCGCGGACGTGCCCGAGGTCTCCGTCGGCGCGGTCATCGACAAGATTTCCCAGCGCAAGGGCGAGCTCAGCTCCATGACGCCTGTGGGCAGCCGGATGCGGCTGGAGTTCCTCATCCCCACGCGCGGCCTGTTCGGCTACCGCAACGAATTTTTGACCGATACGCGCGGCGAGGGCATCATGGCCTCCGTGCTCGACTCCTACGCGCCCATGAAGGGCGAGATCCCGCGCCGGCAGACCGGCTCGCTCGTCGCGTTTGAAACCGGCGAATCCTGCGCCTACGGTCTGGGCGGCGTGCAGGATCGCGGCTCACTGTTCATCGGCCCCGGCGTGGAGGTCTACGCGGGCATGGTCGTGGGCGCCTGCAACCGCAACGAGGACATGGCCGTGAACGTCTGCAAGAGAAAGCAGCTGACCAACATGCGCGCCGCCGGCAGCGACGACGCCATCCGCCTGTCTCCGCCGCGCGTGCTGTCGCTCGAGCAGTGCCTCGAGTATCTGGCCGACGACGAGCTGCTGGAGGTCACTCCGCAGTCCCTGCGCATACGCAAGCGCATCCTTGACCACGCGCAGCGGATGCGCACGGTCATGAAGGCCAAACAATAATCGGTACAAAAAACCGCCGCCGTCCCGGGTGTCCGGAACAGCGGCGATTTTTTGCGGTTCACTCTTCGCTCTTCGCTTTTTGCGACTCCTTTGCCTTCGCCATCGCATTTTTCCGCGCCTCGACGCCCTGCTCCATCATCTCGTGGGCCATGTTGCCGATCTGGATGGTGGTGCAGCCGGCGAACTGCTCCGGCTCGATCACGCCGAGCACGTCGAGATAGACGTCGGTGCGGCGGAGGAACATGTTGTGCAGGATCGCGCGCGTGTTGGCCACGGCGCAGACGACCACGGGCACCTGGGCCCGCTGGGCGATCTTGAACGCGCCGTTGCGGAAGGGCTTCAGCTCGCCCGTCTTGCTCGTGCCGCCCTCGGCGAACACGCCGATGGAGCACTTGTCCTCCTTGAGGAACTGGATGGCCTTCAGGATGGCCTTGAGCGCCTCGCGGTCGTTTTCCCGGTCGAGCGGCAGGCAGAGCACCTCGCGCATGATCTCCGCGACCATGACGAGGGAGAAATTTTCCTTTTTGGACAGGAAAGCCAGATCGGCCCACGGCATCGCGTTGTAGTAGATGACCGGGTCGTAGGCGAACAGGTGGTTGGACACCAGCATGAACCGTCTGTCGCGCGGCACCTTCTCGAGCCCCGTCGTGTGCACTTGCACGCGCGCGAGGAACAGGATGAGCCGGCAGAACTGGTTGAGCATGAACCGGAAATAGGTGCTGGGCCGGTCGAGCTCCTTGTGCGGGTTTACAAAGCGTGTGGACAGGAACAGCACCAGTACGAACAGGATCACCAGTCCCAGGAAGAATATGAGAAACGCCAGCGGGAATTGCCACAGCGCGTTCCAGGTTGTAAAAAAGCCGTGCCTCCAGGCGTAGCCTCCGGAGAGGAGAAAGCTCAGTATGAAAAACACTTCGATCATCGATTGTCACCCGCTCACCGAGAAATTCAACAGTCTTGTTTTTATTATACAGCTTATTTTCGCGGAATGTAAAAATGCGTCGTTTCTTCACAAAAAGTTTACGAATTGTTGATCTTCCAAAAGCCGCAGGATGGCGAATCCTGTGCTATACTGAAGTTTAATCGAAAATGCGGGGAGCGGGTGAGCAGATGCAGAAGAAAAAGATCTCGCTGTATTTCAAGCTCTTTTTGGCGCTGGCCTCTCTGGCGGGCGTCGGAATCCAGCTGGGGATCTTCGCGGGCGTCTGGAATCCGATGGCCTTCCGGATGTTCACGATCCTCAGCAATCTCTTCTGCGCGGCCTATTTTCTGGGCGCGTTTTTCAGCGGCCTGCGGGGAAAGGGGCCCTTCTGCCCCGCCTGGAAGGGCGCGTGTCTGCTGTCCATCAGCCTGACAGGGCTGGTTGCGGCGTTTCTGCTCAAGAACGCCGTCAATTTCCACACCGCCACCGGCATCTCCATGCTGCTGCTGCACGTCGTCGTGCCCGTCGGGACGGTGCTCGACTGGCTGCTGTTCGACGAAAAGGGCCGCTGGAGCCGCTTCGCGCCGGTGTGGTGGCTCGTGCCGCCGTACCTGTATTTTGCCTACATCCTGATCTCCGCCGCGCACATGCAGCCGGACGCCCCCGGCCGCTTCCCCTACTACTTTCTCAACTACGAGCGGCTCGGCGTGGGCCGGATGCTGCTGATCGCCGCGGTGCTGACCGCGCTGTTTCTGGCGCTCGGCTGCTTTTACCGCTGGCTCGACGCCCGGCTGGCCGCCGGGCGCGGCTGACGGGCGCGGCCTTGATTTCTTTCTTTTTTCGGGCGCTTTGCGGCGAAATTAAGCGAATCTTAATGAAAATTTTAGTTTTTCCCCGATTGTTTCCGGAGCGGCTTTCCGATATACTGGAACTGCAAGGGACGGAGGCAAGACATGCAAAAAATGACCGCGCTGCCTGAAAAAACAAAAAAACTGCTTGCCGGCGCCGCGATCGCCGTGTTTGTCGTCTTCACGGTTCTGATCTGCTGGCTGGTGGGCCGGCCCATGCTGCAGTTCGTCGAGCAGCCCGAACGGTTCCGGCTCTGGGTGGCCGAGCGGGGCCTGTGGGGAAAGCTCGCGTATGTGGGCATGGTCTTTCTGCAGGTGTTCGTCGCGATCATCCCCGGAGAGCCGCTGGAGATCGGCGGCGGCTACGCCTTCGGCGCGCTCGGGGGCACGCTTCTGTGCCTGCTCGGCGCGGCGCTTGGCAGCGTCACGGTCTTCTTCTTCGTCCGCCGCTTCGGTCTGCCGGTGGTGGAGGTCTTCTTCCCCGCCGAAAAGCTGAAAAAGCTCCGCTTTCTGCAGACCTCGCCCCGGCGCAACGCCCTGTTTCTGCTCATTTTCATGGTGCCCGGCACCCCAAAGGACATCCTGTGCTACGTGGCCGGGCTGACCGACATGAAGCTGCCCGTGTGGCTTCTCATCTGCTCGCTCGGGCGCATCCCGTCGGTTTTGACCTCCACGCTCGGCGGCGCGGCGCTGGGGCTGCAAAACTACCAGTTCGCCGCCATCGTGTTCGGCGCAACGCTGCTCATCAGCGCAGCGGGCTTCTTCCTCTATCAAAAAATCTGCAAGGAGCAGGACAACTATGGAAATACTGCAAGGCATGAAACTCACGAGCTGGATCCTTCTTCTGACGCTGAGCGTGTGCTACCTGTATCAGGTTGTGTATCTGATCATCCCGTTTCTCATTCCGGAAAAGAAGCATCTGCCGGCGAAACCGCATAGATACGCCGTTCTGATCGCGGCGCGCAACGAGCAGGCCGTCCTGCCCTACCTGCTGGAGAGCCTGCGCGCGCAGGACTATCCGGCAGACCGCGTGCACGTCTATGTCGTTGCGGACAACTGCACCGACGAAACCGCCCGCGTGGCGGAGGAGCACGGCGCGACCGTCTATCCCCGCTTCAACCGCCGCGAGATCGGCAAGGGCTATGCCCTGCAGTACCTGCTCGAGCACATCCGCGAGGACGGCGAGTACGACAATTACGACGCGTTTCTCGTCTTCGACGCCGACAATCTGCTGCAGCCGGACTACATCAGCGCCATCAACCGCTCGTTCTCCGACGGCTTCGAGGCCGTGACCGGCTACCGGAACAGCAAGAATTTCTCTGACAGCTGGGTCGCCGCGGGCTACGGCATCTGGTTCCTGCACGATTCCGTGCACCTCAACCAGTCGCGGATGCTGCTCGGCACGACCTGCGCCGTCACCGGCACGGGCTTCGGCTTCACGCGCGGCCTGCTCGACCGCTGCGGCGGCTGGCGCTTCCACACGCTGACCGAGGACGTGGAATTCGATACCTGGTGCGCCGTCAACGGCGTGCGCATCGGCTTCTGCCGCGACGCCGTGCTCTACGACGAGCAGCCCGCAAGCTTCCGCGTATCCTGGCGTCAGCGCACGCGCTGGGTGCAGGGCGGCATCCAGGTGGCCATGCGCTACACGGGCACGCTGCTGCGGAGCCTGTTCCACGGGGGCATGCGGTCCTGGGCCAGCTATGAAACCATCTCCATCGGCTTCTGGGGCTGCCTGTTTTCCGGACTCATCATGGCCTTCACGCTCCTGACCGCCGGCATGGAAAACGCCTGGGTCGGCGTGCTGCTTGCCATCTGGTCGGCGTTCCGCGGCGCTTACCTCGGCATGTTCGCCATGGGGCTGCTCACCACGGTGACGCAGTGGAAGCAGATCGCGGCTCCCGCGCGGAAGAAGGTCCTCTACATATTCACCTTCCCGTTTTTCATGATGAGCTACGCGCCGATCGGCGTCTGCGCGCTCTTCCACAAATTCGAGTGGTCGCCCATCGCCCACACCGTCGCCGTCCCGGTCAGCGCCGTGGCCAGCCGCCGCGCCGGCTGACCTGCCTCCGCCGTTCCATAAGCGCCGTCTTCGTAATCATTTTTTACAGACCGAAAACTGCCGCGGTATTTAACCGCGGCAGTTTTGTTTCTGTTTGGCTTATCCGACGGACTCCTCTGCGGGCGCGCTGCGGTCCTCGGTGCGGCGGATCTTCGCGCCGAGCCCGGTGAGCTTGCCCACGATGTCCTCATAGCCGCGCTCGATATAGTCGGCGTCCTCGATGACGGTGGTGCCCTCGGCGCAGAGCGCCGCGATCACCATGGCAGCGCCGGCGCGCAGGTCGCACGCGCGCACCTCGCAGCCGTGGAGCTGGCGCACGCCGTCGATTACGGCGGTCTTGCTCTCGACCTGGATGCTCGCGCCCATGCGGTTGATCTCGCCCGTATAGCGGAAGCGGTTGTCGTAGATGCCCTCGGTCACGAGGCTCGTGCCCTCGGCCAGCGCCATGCACACCGCGATCTGCGGCTGCATATCGGTCGGGAAACCGGGATACGGCATCGTCTTGACGTTGGCCCGGCGCAGGCGGCGGCTCGATTCGACGCGGATGGAGTCGTCATACTCCGTCACGCGCGCGCCCATCTCGCGCAGCTTCGCCGTGATGCAGTCGAGGTGCTTGGGGATGACGTTCTCCACGAGGACGTTTCCGCCCACGGCGGCGGCCGCCGTCATGTAGGTGCCGGCCTCGATCTGATCGGGGATGATGGTATAAAAGCCGCCCCGGAGCTGGCGCACGCCGCGCACCTTGATGATGTCGGTGCCCGCGCCGGAGACCTTCGCGCCCATGGCGTTGAGGAAGTTGGCCAGGTCGACGATGTGCGGTTCCTTGGCGCAGTTCTCAATGATGGTCAGGCCGCCGGAGAGCACGGCTGCGAGCAGAATGTTCATCGTCGCGCCGACCGACACAATATCGAGATACACGTGGCCGCCCAGCAGCCCGCCCTCGGGCGCGTCGGCACAGACGTAGCCGCCGGCCTGCTCGACCGTCGCGCCCATGGCCTCGAAGCCCTTGATGTGCTGGTCGATGGGACGGACGCCGAAATTACAGCCGCCGGGCATGGCGACACGCGCGTGGCCAAAGCGCCCGAGCTGCACGCCGATGAGGTAATACGACGCGCGGATGCGGCGCACCAGCTCGATGGGAGCCGTGACGTTGCGCACGTGCGAGCAGTCGATTTCCAGCGTGTTGCGCCCGAGCCGGCGGATGCGCGCGCCCATGTTGCTCAGAATTTCGAGCAGCAGCCGCACGTCGGAGATGTCGGGGACATTTTCAATCCGGCAGGTGCCGTTGACCAGCAGCGTGGCCGGAAGAATGGCGACCGCGGCGTTCTTCGCCCCGGAAATGGCGACGGAGCCGTTGAGCTTCCCGCCGCCCTCGATCCAGTATTTAATCAAAACAAAAGCCCTCTTTGGTAAGCGTTTTACATCGGTAAAAGTATTTCCGCATTCGACGTTTTAAACATCGCCAAATGGTGCCAAAAAGAGAATAGCACAGCCGCGCGGCGTTGTAAAGGAAAATTAACAAATCAGATACAAAAAAATTCACAAATTTTTAAGAACTCGCCGTGATCGCCGTGATCTCGCGGGTGATGCCGTTGACGCGGAAGGCGCCCGTATCGGTGTCGATCTGCCAGACGGGAACGAGGCGCACGCTGGCGGAGGCCGTCTCCGTGTGCTCGTAGCCCTGCCGGACATCCGTGATCCGGCTGCCGACCCAGCCCAGCGTGTTTCTGGCCGCGAGCAGCGCCACCAGCGCGTCGGCGCAGGAGATGCATGCGTTTTCGCTCACGCGCGTCACGGAGCCGCTCAGAAAAAAGATGCCCGAAACGTCCGTGAGCGCGCCGTTCGTGTAGGTAAAGCGCAGCCCCTCGGAGAAGGCCGGCACGCCCAGGATCTGCTGGGCCGCCGTGACCGTGTAGACGCCCGCGCTCACCCGCTCCGGCCCGGACACGGAGGCGGCGTCGAAGCCCATCGCCTTCAGCAGCGTTCTTGTGCCGGTCACGGGATCGGACGCGGTGAACCAGCCGTCCAGCGAGGCGGAGAAGCTGCCGCTGGCATTCATCTTGCAGCTTCCGTGCGGGGAGGTATAGACGCTCGAATAGCGCACGGAGCTGTCCTGCGGCTCGCTCTGCGCGCCGAGCAGGGCCGCCGCCGCCGCGCTCTCGGCGGTCCGGGAATTCTCAAGCTCGATGGTGTACAGGCGCGCGCTGGCGGGCAGCTCGTCTCCGGAGAGCTGCACGTCGTAGCCGGCGAACAGCGTCTGCAGCCGCTCGTGCACCGCCGCCTCCTCGCGCGCCTGCGCGGTCTTGGAGGGGATGACGAGGACCAGCAAAAAGCAGACGGCCAGCGCCAGAATGAGCAGAATCAGATTTTTGATTTTTCCGACCGGCAACGCCGCCGCCTCCTTTCTAAGGCAACACCGCACAATTTCAAGCGCGGCATTGCGCCGTCAGATTTTTCGTCAGAGGCGTCAAAAAGCGCAGCGAATCCTCTGTGGATTCGCGGCTTGGTTGGCGCATATGACGGGAAAGATGCAGGCAAGACCGCGCTGAACGCGTCAGCCGCGAATTGTGCGGTGCTGCCCGGGTGTTTACTGCCGCGTCTTCCAGCCGGCCTCCAGGGTCTGACCGCCGGTATCGGCATACTGGACCACGATCCCGGAGCCCTCCGGCAATATGGCGGCGGCCTGCGCGGCCGGCAGCAGCCTCGTCTGCGCGGAGGTGAGCCGGTATGTGCGCAGATTGAGCGTGGCCTCCGCGATCTGCGCGCCGTCGAAGCGGACCGTCGCGGCCGGGCCGTCCGTCCGCGTGACCAGAATCCCGCTCACAACGTAGTCGAAGCTGCACACCGCGCCGCCGTCCGACTGCGAAAACGAGCGCAGATACAGCCGCGCGTCGCCCAGCGTGTCCGCCGTCAGCCCGGCGAGCAGCGTCCGCGCCGCTTCGATCAGGTCGCTCGGGCTGTCGGAGGCCGCGTTGAAGCGCGCGTCCGTCCGCTGCCCGTTGTACAGGCTCAGAAGCCCGGCGGCGGAGACGCTCAGCGTGCTCGCGCCCTCTGTAAAGCGGGTGGTGCCGCCGGAATCGGTGTAGCTGGCGCCGCCGTAGGGGTTGAAGCCGAGCGTGCCGGCGAGCGACGTCGTAAGCTGCGTGGAAACGGGATTTGCCGCCGTCACGCCCGGAACGGAGACGGCCTCGGCCGTCAGAAGCGTGTCCGGCGCGAGCAGCTTGAACCGGCCCGTGGCGTCCTCCGAGGCCAAAAAACTGCCGTCCGGCTTGCAGCTCTCGAGCATCTGTTCCAGCGTGTCGGCGGGGAGCTTGGTCTCGCACACCCAGCACTCCTCGCCCGCGAGATACAGCCGCACCGCGCCGTCCTGAACCGACAGCAGGCACATGTCCGCCGCGGGGGCGTCCGCGTCCGGCTGCGCGTCCAGCCAGGCGGCCAGCACAGCCGCCGGGATCTCGGCGGGATAGCAGAACAGGACGCCCTTCTGCTGCATGGCCGCGTAGAGCTTTGCATACGTGCTGCTCTGCGCCGGCCCGGCGGTGTCGAGCGCCTGGCCGAGCGCGCCGCCCAGCGTCTCATAGGCGCTGTCGAGCGCGGTGAAATCATACTGATAGCTGCAGCGGCCGGCGGAATTTTTCACCGTGATCGTCAGCGGCTGCGCCGCGTTCAGCACGGGCTCGGCCGCCTGCGTATAGGTGAGCTCCGCCTCGGACATGCCGAGTACGGAGGCGAACGGCTTGAGCATCGCGGCGAGCCACGGCGTCTGCTGCACCGTTCTGGCCGGGAGCGCCAGGATGGTCAGCACGATCACCGCGAGCGTCAGCAGGACCAGCAGCACGTCCTTTCCGATTTCCAGCAGCTTCTTCATGCCCGGCCCTCCTTTCGCCTCGTGCTTTGCCTGTGATTCCGGCGGCCTGCGCGCCGGATGAAGTTTCCCCGTCCGTCCGCGCGGGCTTACGTCGCCGCGGGCAGCGTGATGAGCACGTCCGTGCCCTCGCCGCAGACGGAGTCGATGGAAATATCGCCCTTGTGCTGGTTGAGGATCTCCCGTGCGATCGAAAGCCCCAGCCCCGTGCCGCCGGACTCGCGCGAGCGGGCCTTGTCCACGCGGTAGAAGCGCTCGAACAGGCGCGGCAGATCCTTCTCGGGGATGCCGATGCCGTTGTCGGAGATCCGGGCAAAGACGTTTTTGCCGCTGGTTCCCACGGTAATGTCGATCTTGCCGCCGTCCGGCGTATATTTGATGGCGTTTGACACGATGTTCATGACGACCTGCTCGATGCGCTCGCGGTCGCCGTTCACATCCGGAACTTCTCCCTCGCACCGGAAGCTCAGGGTGTGGCCGTGGTTCTGCTCGGCGTTCATCCGGGCCGCCTCGTAGACGCTTTTGACGGCCTCGGCGAAGGAAAAGCGCGTGATGTTCATTTCCATCTTGCCGTAGTCGAGCTTGCTCAGCGTCAGAAGGTCCTGCACGATGCGCGTCATGCGGTCGGCCTCGCCCAGAATGACGCCGAGGAAGTTGTTCCGCAGCTCGGGCGACAGGTCGTCGCCGGCGGAGATGATCGTCTCGGCGTAGGAGCGGATGTTCGTGAGCGGCGTGCGCAGCTCGTGCGAGACGTTCGCGACGAACTCGCGTCTCGTCTGCTCGTTCTTCCGCTGCTCCGTCACGTCGTGGATGACGACCAGCGCGCCGCCCTGCGTCTGCTGGGAGGAGAACGGCGCCATGAGCAGCTCGAGCTGCCGGTCGCCCACGGTCTTCTGCGTCTGGATGGACTGCGGCCTCTTGAGCGCCAGCAGAGTGGCGAAGTCCGCGTCGCCGGCGAACAGCGCCTGGAATGTGGTGGCGGGGTCCATGGAGCGGCCCAGCATCTGCGCGGCCGCGGGGTTGAAGTGGATGACCGCGCCCGCGGTGTTGAAGGCCACGACGCCGTCCGTCATGTGCAGAAACAGCGTGGAGAGCTTGTTGCGCTCGTTTTCCGCCTCGGAGATCGTATCCTGCAGCACCTGGGCCATGTGGTTGAAGTTGCGGGTCAGAACGCCGATCTCATCGCGGCTCGTGACCTCCAGCTTCTGCCCGAAGTCGCCGGCCGCGACCTGCCGCGTGCCGACCGTGAGCGCCTGGATGGGGGTGATGAGGATCTGTGCGAGCAAAAACGACAGCACCACGCAGATAACGAGCCCCAGCCCCAGTGCCTCGAGGATGATCCGCAGCACCTCGGCCGTCAGATCGTCCACCGTGGCCTTGTTGTCGAGGATGTAGACGATGTAGCTGCCGCTGTCGGACTTGATCGGCACCGCCAGGTCCATGTAGGCGCTCGTGATCGCGCTGTCCTGCCCGACCGAGCCGCTCATCGCCTTGAGCAGATTCGCCGTCATATCGACGTTCTGCGCCTGGTTGGAGCTGTCGAGCACGCTGCCGTCGGTCCCCAGGATATAGACGTTCCGGCTGGAAATGTCGATGCCGAGGCTCGACTGCGCCATCAGAAGCTCCTTCATCTGCGCGGGCGCGTCGTCGGTCTGGCCGGGGATGGCCTGGAGCTGCTCGATGAAGTCCTGTGAGAAGGTCTGATTCATCTGCACATAGAACTGCGAGATGTAAAAATTGCCGACGCCGTTGATCAGAAACGTGCCGATGACCGTCATGAGGGCCAGAATCAGAATGACCATAATCATGACGAGCTTCATTCGCAAAGAGCGCATGGGCAGACCTCCCTCGCCGCTGATTTTCTCCTACTCGCAGAAGTAATAGCCCGCGCCGCGGCGGGTCATGATATACGCGGGATGGCCGGGGTCCTCCTCGATCTTCTCCCGAAGCCTGCGGATGGTGACGTCCACCGTGCGCATATCGCCGTAATAGTCGTAGTTCCAGACCTTCGACATGAGCTCCTCGCGCGAAAAGACCCGGCCGCGCGCGTTGAGCAGGTATAAAAGCAGATCGTATTCCTTCTGCGTCAGATCGACCGCCTGCCCGTTCCTGGTGACCGTGAGGCTCGCGGGATTGACCGTGAGCGAGCCGGCCGTCAGCAGCGCGCCCGCCGCGGCATAGTCGAGATTCCGCCTGCGGATGTTGGCCTTCACACGGGCCAGCAGCTCGCGCATGGAGAAGGGCTTCGTCATATAGTCATCCGCGCCCACCTCGAGGCCGAAGACCTTGTCGGTCTCCTCCTCGCGGGCCGTCAGCATGATGATCGGCACCGTGCGTCCGTCCCTGCGCAGCGCCGAGCAGATGTCGAAGCCGTTCATCCTGGGCAGCATCACGTCGAGCAGGATGAGATCGGGGTCCTTCTCCCGCGCGAGCGCGAGGCCCGTCTCTCCGTCGAGCGCCTCGAGGGTGTCATAGCCCTCCCGCTTGAGATTGAACTTCAGGATTTCAACAATCGCTCTCTCGTCCTCGACGATCAAAACTGTTTTGTCCATTCTTTTCTCCTTCACGCCAGGCGCCGGAGCGCCTTGGGGTAGTGATTCTTGAGCACGCCGTCCGCGCATTTGCCCCAGCCGAGGCTGAGTCCGTCCGCCGTGACGAGCGTCCAGCCCGGCTCGCGGCCGGGCAGCGTTTCGCCCGCGAGATACCGGCGCAGCTCCGGCGCGTCCTCCGGGAAGTCCATCGTCCGCGCGGCTGTCTTCAGCCACAGCGCCCACGCGTGCGCCGGCTCGAAGCGGCCTCTGCGCGCCTCGCCCAGCTCCAGTCCCGCGCGCAGCACGCGCAGCCCCGCCAGGCTCGGCAGTCCGTGAGGCGCCAGAAAGACGCGGCTGCCGAAGAGCACGAACATCCCCTCGGGGATGTCCGCGCCCGCTTCCCCGCAAAACGCCTCCAGCTCCGCGGGCGGCTCCGCCGGCGTCTGCCGGGCGGTCTCCCCCGCCTCGCCGCCCAGACGGCGCAGGACGGCCGCGTAATGCCCCTCGCCGGACAGCTTGTGCGGCCAGAGGCGGAAGGTGTCGGCAAGGCCCGGCGCGGGCGCGTCCACCCAGTCGGGCCGTCCGGGCGAAAACCACGGCGCTTCGGTCTTTTCGACCGCGAAATCCGGGTGCCTTTTCAAAAATTCGCTGACCGTGCCCTCGTCCTCCTCCGGGGAGAACGTGCAGGTCGAGTAGACGAGCCGTCCGCCGGGCTTCAGCAGCACCGCCGCCGTGTCCAGGATCTCCGCCTGCCGCCGCGCGCACATTCGCACGGTCAGCTCGCTCCAGTCCGCGACGGCGGCCTCCTCCCGGCGGAACATCCCCTCGCCGGAGCACGGCGCGTCCACCAGGATCTTGTCGAACCAGCCGGGAAAGACCCGCTCGAGCCGCTGCGGGCGCTCGTTCAGCACCAACGCGTTGGCCACGCCCAGCCGCTCGAGGTTGCCCGACAGCACGCGCGCGCGGGACTCGCTGATCTCGTTGCACACGAGCAGGCCCTCGCCCCGCATGGCGCCGGCCAGCTGCCCGCTCTTGCCGCCGGGCGCGGCGCAAAGGTCGAGCACCCGCTCGCCGGGCAGTGCGTCCAGCAGCCCCGCCGGAGCCATCGCGCTGGGCTCCTGCAGGTAGTAGAGCCCCGCGTCGTGCCAGGGGGATTTTCCCGGCCTGACGTCGGGCCGATACCAGAAGCCGTTTTCCGCCCACGGGATCGGCCGCAGTCCAAAGCGGCCCAGCTCCGGCGGGCGGTCGGTCTTGAGCGGGTTGAGCCGCAGTCCGGCGTTGCGCGGCTTCTCATAGGCGGCCAGGAAGTCGCCGTACTCCGCGCCGAGCAGCCGCTGCATCCGCGTCATATACTCCTCCGGCAGCACAGGCGGCACCTCCCCAAAATAAGCTTACCCTGATTATATTAGATTTCAGGGTAAATTGAAAGAGGAAGTTTTCTCTTCGGAAAAAGAGCAGAAAAAGAGGTTGACTTTTTGCAGCCCGTCTTGTATAATCATCCTGCTGTTCAAGACGCTGGTATAGCTCAGTTGGTAGAGCAGCTGATTTGTAATCAGCAGGTCGGGGGTTCAAGTCCGTCTACCAGCTCCATCGTCGAAAGACGCTCGCTCCGTCGTCGAAAGACGCTCGCTCCACTGCGCTTCCCGCTGACGCGGAAAGCTCCGTATCCGCTCCCGCCTTTCTCCTCTTCGCTCCGGAACCGCTTCGCTGGGTTCCGTCGCGAGTTACGAAGGACACAACGCTCCACTGCGCTTCCCGCTGGCGCGGAAAGCTCCGTATCCGCTCCCGCCTTTCTCCTCTTCGCTCCGGAACCGCTTCGCTGGGTTCCGTCGCGAGTTACGAAGATCGCGGCGGCGTTACGGCACAAATCAATATGGGGGAATTCCCGAGTGGCCAAAGGGGACAGACTGTAAATCTGCTGTCAGTGACTTCGGTGGTTCGAATCCACCTTCCCCCACCAGCAAAAAGCACCATCCGTCAGGATGGTGCTTTTTGCTGGTATGGGTCTTCGGATGGCGGAGTAGATTTGAAAGGCGACGCTCAGCGTTCTGCGCGGGCCGAGATCACCCTGGCCAGTTCGCCGAACAGGCGGTCGGGGTCCACGGGCTTGGATGTGTGGCTGTTCATCCCGGCTGCGAGGCAGCGGGCGATGTCCTGCTCGTAGGCGTCCGCCGTCATCGCGACGATCGGAACGCTCCGGGCGTCGCGGCGCTCCATGGCCCGGATCGCCGCCGTCGCCTCATACCCGTCCATGACGGGCATGTGAATGTCCATCAGGATGGCGTCGAATTCTCCGTCGCGGGAGGCCGTGAACAGCTCCAGGCCCTTCTCGCCGTTTTCCGCGCAGGCGACCTCGATGCCCCGGCTGCGCAGAATCGTGGCGGCGATCTCCGCGTTGACATCGTTGTCCTCGATCAGCAGGACCTTCTTCCCGGAGAAGTCGAAGGCCGGCCTGGTTTCGGCGGGCAGCCCGCCGGGTCGGTTTTCCAGTCTGACCGGCAGGCAGACCGTGAATTCCGTTCCCCTGTCCTTCTGGCTCTTCACGGTGATCGTGCCGTCCATCAGCGTGACGATCCTGCGCACGATGTACAGGCCGAGTCCCGTTCCGCCGGTGCTTTTGAGCCGGGAGTCGCACTCCTGCGCGAACGGCTCGTACAGGTTCGGCATGAACGTCTCCGAGATGCCGATGCCGTTGTCCGACACGACCACCCGAACGTTCTTCCCGTCCTCCGGCGGCCGGACGGGCATGACGCTCAGGCGCACGGCGCCGCCCTCCGGCGTATATCTGACCGCGTTCGTCAGCAGGTTCATGAGCAGATCCTGCATTTTCAGCTTGTCCACGAACGCGAAATCAGACGCCGGGAACCCGACTTCCTTTGTAAACGAAATGTTTTTCTCCGCCGCCGCGTTCTGGATCACGAGCGCGATGCCGTCGATCAGCTCCCGGAAGCGCGTCCAGTCCGGCTGCAGCTCCATTTTTCCGCTTTCAATGCGCGACACCTCCAGCGTGTCGTTGATGAGGCCCATCAGGATGGAGGCGGACTGCTGCGTTTTCTCAAGATATTCCTGCTTTTTCTCCAGCGTGTCGGCTCTGAGCGCAAAGCTCGTAAAGCTGATGACCCCGTTCAGCGGCGTGCGCATGTCGTGGCTCATGCTGGACAGGAATTTGGACTTGGCCGCGCTGGCCTCGTCCGCGCGCAGCGCCTCGGCCTGCAGCTCCCGGTTCTTGCCCTCGATCAGCTTCATGCTTCTCTGCCGGTAGAACAGGAGCACGGCCATCGCGAGAAGCAGCGCGAACCCCACGAACGAAATGAGGATCGCGGTGGGATGCGTGACAAAATACTCCCAGAGGGTCATGTCGTGCTGCCCGGTCGCCGTCTGCGCGAGGATCACGGCCTCCACATCCCCGCTGTCCAGATTTGCAACCGCCTTGTCCAGGACGGTCAGCAGGCACCTGTCCGCCGTGCTGGCCACGCCGATGGCATACGGAATGCTGTACTGCGGGAACAGGGTGGACTTCAGGGTGTCGGAGATGTTGTGGTCGTTCAGATACCGCTGCGCCGTGTAGGTCAGCACGTAGGTCGCGTCCGCGTCTCCGCGCTTCACCGCGTCGAGGCACTCCTCGATCGACTCGTATTTCAGGATCTCGGCGCCGCTGCTCAGCACGGCCTTGCGGTATTCGGTCGGGTCCGCCTCCCTGACCAGCGCCACCGCCGCGTACGGCTCGGTGGCGCTCTTGCGCGCGACCTCCTCCACAGACGCCGTGAGGTAGGGAGAGGTCAGCTTATAGCCGCGCCGCTCCGCGTCGGAGTAGTTCCCGTATGCGTCGATCCGCACCTGGATGCTTTTGTCGCTTTCGAGCGTGCTGAAATACTCCGTGCGGTTCTTCGTTTCGACGATCTCAAAGCGCAGTCCCGTCATCTCTTCAATCCGCGAGAAAATCTGCGGGATGATCCCCTTCGCCTCGCCGTTTTCAAAGTAGGAATAGGGCGCTCTGTCCGGCTCCACGATGGCGCGGATCGCGGCGCCGCTCTTCTGCATCCCGGCCAGATACGCCTTCTCCTCCGCGGTGAAGGCGATCTCTTCGTTGGAATCGGCCGTGTAGTACTGGTTCCAGAGGTCATGCCGCCAATCGGGCAGGTTGATGTCCATCTGGCTGATCGCACGGTTGATCTCGGCGAGCAGCCCGGTGTCGCCCCTGCGCACCATGACATAAAAATCCGACGGGTCGAACTCGTCGAGGACCCACTCGTTGTGGATGGAGCGCAGGTTGCTCGTGAGGATCGCGTCGATTTCGACGCCGCTCTGCAGGGCGGCCGTCATTGCGTCCACGGTATCGTAATAGACCGGCACGTAGGAAAAGCCCTTTCCGGCGGCAAATTCCGCGAGCTTTTCGTTCCTGCTGCTGTTTTTCAGCAGGCCGATCCGCATGCCGCTGTAGGTTGTGTAATCGCCGGCGGCGTAGCGGGTATCGCCGCTTTTGACGGTCAGGATGGCCGAGCTTGAGCCGATCTCCTTGTCCGAAAACGCGAACTTCTCCTCGCGCTCCGGCGTTTTCTGGGCGGAGGTCAGAATGTCGATCTCGCCGTCCGCCAGCATGTTTTGCATCTCGGCCCAGCTTTTGTCGTAGCCGATGTATTCATAGGTCCAGTTGCCGTAGCGGGCAAGCAGCTGCAAAAAATCGTAGCCGTAGCCGCTGCGGTTCCCGTCCCCGTCCTGGATATGGTAGCCGTCGAACGCGAAAAAGCCGACGCGGAGCGTGCGGCTGCCGCCGGCCGCCGCACAGACAGAAACCGGGAAAAGGGAAAGGACGCAGGCCGCCAGCAGAACGGCCGCGATCATCTTCCCTGCGCTTCTTCTCATCATGCCTTTTGCTCCATGCATGCCTGCAGAACCGCATACATCTTCTGCGGCTCGACAGGCTTTGTGATGTAGGCGCTCATGCCGGCGTCCTTTGCCGCGCGGATGCTCTCCTCGAAGGCGTCCGCCGTCATGGCGATGACGGGCACCGCCGCGGCGTCCGCACGCGCCAGGGCCCGGATCCGTCTTGCCGCCTCATAGCCGTCCATCTCCGGCATGCGAATGTCCATCAGCACCGCGTCGTACCATCCCTCGCCGGAGGCCGAAAACATCTGCAGGCCGACCGCGCCGTTTTCCGCGTGCTCGACAAGCATTCCCTTGTTTTTCAGCAGCATGGAGGCGATCTCGGTGTTCATCTGGTTGTCCTCGCACAGAAGGACGCGCCGCCCCTGCAGAACGTCCGGGCCAGCCGCCTTTGGCTTTTCCGTCAGTCCGCTCTCGAGCTTTTTGACCGGAAGCGTCACCGTCCAGCGCGTCCCCTCGTGCAAACGGCTCTCCACGCTGATCGTGCCGCCGAGCAGATCGACGTACCGCCTGACGATGGAGAGTCCGAGGCCGGTCCCCGGGGTCTGCACCGCCTCCGACCGCTTCTCCTGCGAAAACGGCTCGTACATGTGCTTCATAAATTCCGCGCTCATGCCCATGCCCGTATCCTCGATGGTGAAGCCGCAGCCGCTCCCGCCGGGGTCTGCGGAGACACAGTACGGCGTCACCGTGACCGTCCCGCCGGCCGGCGTGAACTTGATCGCGTTGGAGAGCAGATTCAGCGCGATTTTGTTGATCTTGAGCTTGTCCGCCCACACGGGCTCGCTGTGATACCGGCTGCCGTCCATGACCAGCCTGACGCCCTTCAGCTCCGCAGACGGCCTGAGCGCGGTCACGACCGCCGGAACGAGGTCGTCCGACATCACCGCCTCCGGCTCCGGGACGGCCTTGCCGCTCTCGATGCGCGACAGGTCCAGCGTGTCGTTGATCAGGTCGAGCAGCAGCCTGCCGGAGGATTCAATCTTTCCGAGATACGACTGCTTTTTCTCGGGATCGCTCTCCTGCAGCGCAAAGGCCGTAAAGCCGAGGACCCCGTTGAGGGGCGTGCGCAGGTCATGGCTCATGCTGGCCAGGAACGTCGTCTTCGCCTCGTTGGCGCGCTCGGCAAAGGTCAGCGCCTCGCGCAGGCGCTCCTCCTGCTCCAGCTGCTGCTGCTGCGCCTCTGTGATGTCGGTCTTGACCAGCGAAATAAGGCCGCCCGCCTTGTCGAGGTAGGAGAATTCCAGCTGCTTGACGCGGATGCCGGTCTCCTCGCTGTTGTGAAACCGGGCCGAAACGCTCTGCTTCTTCTCCAGCTCCGCCAGCACATGGAACAGGTCCGCGAATTCCCGGTATTTTTCGCGCTCCTCGGGGAGCACATACTTGATGAAAGCGGATTCCAGCGTCTGCTCATAGTCGGAGTCGGCGCGGACCGTCTCCCGCCCGTTCCACCGCTTGTTTGGCACGAACAGCACGAACCGCCGCCTGTTCGCATCGATGCAGCCGACATAGTCGCACTGCTCGGCGACGATTTTGTTGATGATCGCTTCGGACAGCTTTTTATCCCGGATGCTGCTGAGGGCGAAAAACGCGAATATGTCGCCGCTCTCCGGATGCTGGGTAAGCGTGGTGACGCCCTGAAACCAAAGCATCTCCCGGCCGGTCGGGTCGGCGCGGAATTCCCGCGTCACCGTCCGGATTCCTTTTTCAAAGGTGTCCAGCAGGCGGGTGCGGTCGAGCAGCTCCATGCAGTTCTCGCGATCCCCGTTGTCCCGGACCGCGCGCATAAGCCTTTCGGCGAGCTCGTCGTAGCTGCGCCCCTCCCAGCTTGCCGGCGGCGCGCCCCGTCCGCGGAGCGCTTCGACTCTGTTCTGCGTCAGATTGGAGCGCTGCGTCATCATATACGTGTCGGCGACCGAGTCCAGGAAAGCCTGCGCGTCGTCGTACTGTCTCTGGAGCAGCTGCTCCTGCTTTTTCAGACTGTCGACGTCCGTGAAAACGGCATAGAGATATTTGATCTTCGAAAAGGCAAACCAGGTAAAATTCGCGCTGACCCACTTGTATCCGTCGTCCCGAATGCGGATCCGGACCAGCACGGGATACAGCCCGCGTCCGCCGTGGCTCTCCTCCAGCGCCTGGAGGACCCGGCTCCTGTCGTCGGGGTGGACCGTCTTCAGAAAGGCTCTTTCCTGCTCGTCCGGCGCTTCGTCTTCCTCATAGCCCCTGAAGCGCAGGTAATCCTCGGAAAAGCGCTCGGGAACGATCGCGCCGTCCGCCTCCTCCCGATACAGCACGGAGCAGGCGGGCAGATGCCCGATGGTATCCAGCAGCTTTTTTTCCACGTTCTTCTGCCGCTGCGCCTCCAGCTCCTGCCGGAGCTGGATCTCCTTTGAGATGTCGCGGTACGAGGCGTAGAAGAGTTTGCCGTCCGGCAGATCCTCCCGGAGCTTCACGTCCATCGACACCCAGATGTAGTCTCCGCTGCTCGTCTTGAGCCGGATGCGCGGGACCTGGAACTGCTTTTCACGGTAATTTTTCCGGAACACCTCCAGCGCGTCCGCCAGATCGTCGGGGTGCACGCCGCTGAACGCGTTTTTGTAATAGCCGGCGCGGAGCGCGCTCTTCTGCGGGTCCGCCTTTTCGGGCGCCTGCATGTTGGGGTTGATGAGCCGCATCTGCTGCGTGTTGGCGAAGCGGATCTCCTGGTGCGTCTCATCCGGCATGAACAGCACGCAGACCCCGACCGGAAGATTGTTCAGAATGTCCGACACGTTCTCGGTCAGCCCTCCGGGCCCGAACCGCTGCGCGCCGGCGCTGACCGGTTTGCCGCGGGGCGCATCCGGCTTTTCCTTCATGCCGTCGAGCAGGATGTCCTGATAGCCGTCCAGAAGCTGGGCCGTAATATCCGCCATCTGCTCCGGCGTCTCCCGGTATCCCGTCCCCGCCCACTTCTGCAGCAGGGAGATGATCGCCGCAGCCAGATACTCCGGCAGATACTCCCGAAGGAACCCGTGGTACGCCCGGCCCTCGTGCTCGGTCATGTATTTCAGATAGCTGTCTCTGACCAGCTCGCCGAACACGGAATACAGCCGGTTCTTTCCAAGCAGCAGCTCAAAATCCCGGTTGTTTCTGACAAAGGCGTAGAAATCCGCAAAGCGCGAGCGGATGTCCGCTTCGTAGGAATGGCGTTTTTCATAGGCCTTCTCAAGCTGCTCCAGCTTGTAGAGCACAACGGCGTCCAGCGACTGGAAATACTTATAAAAGGTCGGTCTGGATACGCCGGCCTCGCTGCACACCCTGGAAACGGTGAGCTTGCGGTATGGGGTCGTTTTCAGCAGCTTCATAAGCGCGGCGCATATCTGCACCCTCGACCTTTTTGCGGCCATTGCGTTGCTTTCACTACTCATGGTGATCTCCTCCGCAGCAAATACCGGCACGAACGCATTTACAGCAACATTATAATCCGCGCCGTAAGGATTTACAAGTGTAAGTTCTCGGCGGGACCGTTTTCGGGCTCGACGCCGGCGCGGGCGCATGGTATACTGAATCCGAATCAAACGCTTCGGAGGAATCCCATGACAATGATCCTTTTCGTCTGTCACGGCAACATATGCCGCAGCCCCATGGCGGAGTATCTGCTCCGGGACATGGCCGCCAAGGCGGGACTGTCCGGCCGGTTTTCGATCTCTTCGGCGGCCACGAGCGCGGAGGAGATCGGCAATCCGATCTATCCCGCCGCCGGGCGAAAGCTGGCCGAGCACGGCATCCGCTGCCCCGCCAGGCAGGCCCGGCAGCTCACCGCCGCCGATTACGGCCGCTTCGACCTGCTGATCGGAATGGACCGGGAAAATCTGCGGAATATGCGCCGCATCTGCGGTGGCGACGCTGCCGGCAAGCTGCGTCTGCTCCTGGATTACACCGATCATCCGGGGGACGTCGCAGACCCCTGGTATACCGGCAACTTCGACGCCGCGTGGCGCGACATCGAATCCGGCTGCGCGGCCCTTCTGGCGCAGCTGAAATAGCGCTGCCGGCAGGAAGACCGCGCGCAGCCATTGCAGCCCAGGCCGATTCCCCTGCTGCTCAAGGCGCACGGCAGCATGAGAACGCTCACATCCGCGCCGGCATGCGTGCGGCATATCAAAAGCAGCGTCCTGTTGATCGGCAAGCAGCTTGCCAGTCAACAGGACGCTGTTCATTATTGTGGGCTGGATCCCGGCTGTATGCGGCGAGGGCTGCATGATTCGGGATGGAACGCAGCTGCGATCACTTCATTTCCTTCAGTGCTTCATCAACCGTCGCATTTCCATGGACGATTGCAGCCAGCGCGCGTGCCATACCGGCGATATTCTCATGGCCCCAGACATTTCGGCCGATCATCAGACCCTTGCAGCCGGCATCCATTGCGTCGCGGGCGCTCTGTAAAACAGCACGGTCATCGTTTACTTTTGCGCCGCCAAGCGCAAGCACGTTCACATAGCAGTTGTTGATGATCTTCTTAAAATCCTCCACCGGTTCAACAAACGCGGTTTTCACAATATCCAAGCCGATTTCGGCACCAACGCGGCATGCGACGTTCATGGCTTCTATAGAGCGGTCTTTCGGATTGCTGGAGAAGCCGTTGGGAAGGATCTCCGAAGCGCTGATCAGGCCATATTTATTGCATTCCGCGGCCATTTTTGCAACATATACCAGATTCTGTGTATCATAGGTGCTGCCGATAATACACATCGTCATGATGCCGTCGGCGCCCAAGCGAACAGCGTCCTCAACGGTATACGGCGTTCCCATCGGCTGGCCCAGAATGACATCGCTGTGGTTCAGCCCGGTGCCCAGGACCTCCATGCGGAGCATAACGCCCATTTTTCCGATTTCCTTGCGAAAATTGTTGATAACGCCATAGGTTGTGAGAATCCCGTCCATCCCGCCTTCTCTGGCGCCGTTGATGATCCTTTCGGGGTTCACCCATGCGTTGCCGTTTGATGCATGGTCAAATGCAAGAATCAGCGCTTTCCCGTCCTCACGGAAGAATCTGTAATAATGGCTTTTCATCATATTTAACTCCTTCTATCAAAAAATCTGGCGATTATGACCACAATTCAGCCATACGGCCCTTGATGCGCAGCGCTTCCTCCGCAGGATGTTCCGCCTTCAGCACCGAGCGTCCGCAAATAACCGCGAACAGCGGCAAATCGGCAACCACGTCAAGGGTATCATACGATATGCCTCCCGTCGCTGTTACCTGCATATCAAGATCAATCAGCGCCCTGAGATCTGCGACGTCTTCCTCACCCCAGGGGCCCTTGCGCGTCCGTGGACGGTTATAGATGACATGCCGGATTCCATATTCTTTCCAGCGCTTCACATCCCCCAGCGTATAGCTGCCGTAAATTTCAATCTGCACCTCCTGCCCCTTCCCGCGCTCGATGGCTTCACGGGATATTCCCTCCTGCACGTGCGGCTCGGCAGCGGAAAGGACAGTAATATAGTCCGGATTGTGTTCAATGATTCTGGAGCCAAAGTGCGGCGCAACACACTTGAAATCTGCCACAAGCGGCTTGTCGGGATAAATCGCCCGCAGATAATCCACCGCATGAAGTCCTTCATGCAGCAGCAGCATCGTCCCACATTCTACAATATCCACCGTGCCGTCAAGTCCGTTCCCCAGAATTTGGAACGCTTCACACATGGATGTTGTATCCAGAGCAACTTGAAGTTTGGGAATAGCCATGCCGATTCTCCTTTTTTGTTTATGTGTGCAGTCAAACATTTTCTTTACGCTGATTTCATAGTCAATATTACCGGCCGGGAATGACGCGGTCAATACGTTGGCTTCTTTTTTCACATATTATTTCCGTGAACATTTGTGAAATTAGTGGAGAAAGTGTTTATTTTTCGTCATACATATTGTACTATTGAGGCAGTTACAACAAAACAGGTCCAAAATCAGTCTGACAATCTATACACATTTCCGCCGTTGCTGTTTCCGCCAAAGCCGAAAGGAAAATCGAAGATGCAGGAGATTGAATTACTGTTTAAAATATCCCAGCTCTATTATGAACAGGGATTAACGCAAAATGATATTGCAAAGAAGTTATTCATTTCGAGATCGAACATATCCAGGTTGCTGAAGCAGGCACAGGAGCTCGGCATCGTTGAGATTACCGTCCATTATCCATCGGAGCGGAAGCGCCGCATCGAGGTGGAGTTCAACAATCGGTTTCATTTGGATGAGATCCGCGTGGTTGACCTCAGCAATCGCACAGGGTACGAGCTGTATACGGCAACGACAAAGCTGGCCGCGGCGTATCTGAACATGCAGCTGAACAACGACTCTGTGCTTGCGCTTACCTGCGGCAATTCTCTGTGCGGCATGGTGCATGAGCTTCGGCCGAAAAGCTATCTGCCAGGCATGCAGGTCGTCCCTCTGATGGGCAGTATCGAAAGCCAGAACATCATACTCGACGGCTACTATCTGGTCCGGCAGGTCGCCGAAGTGTACGGCTGCAGGTATCAGTGCATCATGGCGCCCTTCCGGGTGGATGACGCCGTGATGTGTCAGAACCTGATGCGCCGGCCCGCGATGATCGAAACCATGTCGCTGGCGGAAAATGCCACCATCATGTGCACAGGAATCGGTGCGGATATGCAGAGCGGCTACCTGGCGAAGAACGAGCACCAGGCCTTTTTCCAGCACGGCGCTGTGGGGTATATTGCGGGCTATTATTTCGATGAAAACGGGAACATTCTCGATATGCCGGACATTTATGGACGTCTCATCACCGCGAGCCGCAAAATGTTTGAAATTCCGACGCGGTGCGCTGTCGTTGCCGACATCAAAAAAGCACGGGCGACCCTTGCCGCTCTGCGCGGCGGACTCATTAATGCCCTGATCACCAACAATGTCGTTGCCAGTCTGATCCTTTCCCTGGATTCCGCCGGCGCGTTATCGCCGGATGCGCCCTCTTTCCGGGATGAGCCCGAACAGCAGGCGGAGGACAGACAATGACCAGACATGCGACAGTCAGGTTTCTCTTGCTGATCTGCCTTTCCGCGCTTCTGGTTTCCAACGCTTTCGTGTTTGCCGCGTCGGGGGATTCCACAGGAAAAATCACCGTTTTGGCCCTGTATTCCTCCTGGCAGACGGACGGAATCCCGGATTATGTGCAGAACGTGTATTATGACAGCGGCAGCAGTCGTCTCGTCGTCGTGCTGCAGCCCGGTTCTGACGGTCTTGCTTCCGGACTCCTGTCCCGCATTTCGGATCCGGAGAACATTGACATCCACGTTGCCGCCCCCGCAGAAGAAACCGGGCAGGAAGCCGCCGCCAAACGGACGCGCGGCGTTTTGGCTCTGGTCGGCGGATACGGCGCGGCGATTCTGGCCGTTTTCGTATTCATGCTTGCGCGCAGCAGGCACCGCAGCGCACACCCGGATTGCGAAGGCAAGCCTGATTGGCTGAACCATCTCATGGGAGGAAAATGATGTTTAACGTAAAGCTCATTCGGGCGGAGGGCCTTCGGCGTGTTCTTGTCGCCCTGTTTTATATCGGCTATGTCTTTTCCATGGTCTACTGCATCGTACACGCCCGCGAAAACGAAAATATCTCCGCATATTACATCCTGCTGGCAATCGTTCCGTTCGGCGTCTGGTGCGAAGTGCTGCGCTGCCTGTATTTAAAAGCAAACGACGCGCTGAACCTGTCCTGCGATCCGAAGCGCTGCCTGCGGCTGTTGTCGGTGGTCCAAAAGACCGATATTCTTCATCAGTACCAGGTCCTGGCGCCGTATCTCCGCGGTTTTGCGCAATTGGATATGAACCATGCAGCGGCAGTGGAGGGCTCCGTGCTGACACAGGCGGGTACCGCCATGACTGCAAAACGCCGGCTGGATTTTGAGTTCAATTTTCTGATGTTCTCCGCTGCGGTTGCTCTGCACGATTTTCCAAAAACTCAACAGTATTTTGAAACGCTTCAAAGAATATTTTCTGTGGCGAAGCGGACAACCGCGGACATTATCTCTCTTCAGAAGCTGATTTCCGGAATTTTCCTGCTTCGGAGCACTAGAATATCCGAAGCGGCCGCCGTATTGAACACCGTAAACCCGGAAGCCCTGAAACCCCGTATGCGGGCCTATTTCTGCTTCTACCTCAGCGAACTGTATCTGGCTTCCGGACAAAGGGGTGCCGCAGAGGAGGCATACCGGAAGGCGGTCTCCCTGGCGCCGGCAATTCTGCTGATTGCAGAGCATGGTCCCGTTTAAGCAATCGCTCGGAGCAGCTCCCCGTGATTTTTCCGGGCATGGTTTCAAATACAAACTACAAAAAGGAGAAACAGCATGTATTCTGCGAAGGCAACAATTATCAATAAAACGGGTCTTCACGCCCGGCCCGCATCCGAATTTGTAAAAGAAGCGAAAAAGTTCACTTCCAAAATCAAAATTGCAAACTTGAGCACGCCGGAAGAAGAACCTGTGAACGCGAAATCGATTGTGTCCATTCTCAGCCTCGGCATGACGCAAAACACGCCAGTCGAGCTGTCCGCCGACGGCGAAGACGAAAAGGAAGCTGTGGACGCGCTGACGGCTCTGATCCGAAGCGGGTTCGGCGAATAAGGAATACCAGCATAGGAGGATAACACCCATGTATACTGTTGAGCAAATGCGCGATCTGGGCCGCCGTCTGCGGGAAACCATCGGGCTCCCCTACAGCCCCGTGGCAGTCCGGGTATATGAAGGCGACTCCCAGGTGCCGGCGTGCGCGCTTCGGCCTTATCGCGACAAAAAAATCCATTATGGCTATTGTCAGGCAGTTTCCCTGGTGAAAACGCAGAATATTACCGTTGCGCTTTCCAAAGAAGATCATTGGTGCTGGAAGCCGCTGATGGCGTTCGGCCTGGTGGACTGTGAGCGCAACACAGAGGTATACCGGCATGTGCTCCGCAACAGCGGCATTCCGGACCCGGCGCAGGCCGACAATTATTTCCAAAACGATTTTCCGCTAATGCCGCGGAACGATCAGCGGGTCATTGTGCTCGCGCCGTTGGAAAAAACCGACTTCGTACCCGATGTGATTCTGGCATACTGCGGCAGCAGCGCGCAGATCCGCGACATCATCGCCGGCATCAAACGCGGGACGGGAAAAGCAGTCAAATCCGAATTTGACTATATGGATTCCTGCGTGTATTCCTACGTCCCCACACACCTGAACCGGGATTTTCGGATCACCTTCCCGGATCCCGGTGAAACCGGACGTGCCTGCTGCCCTGCAAACGAGATCATCCTCTCCATCCCTGTTGAAAAAATGGAGATGGTCGTTGAGCAGTGCGAAATCAAGAAATCGCACTACTCAAATCGCCCGCTGAAAGAAGACGGTACCATCAAGCCGAATTTTCCCCGTCCGCAATTCTACAATGAGCTCTATTCACTTTGGGGACTGCAGACCGGCGAGGTTTCATGGACCGAGGAGCAGCGCGGCTATCAGGCATAGAAATATGACAGAACTTTATCTGATCCGGCATGGAATCACCGCGGCAAATCTCGAACACCGAATGCAGGGTAAAACAGACCAGCCGCTTTGCGGGCAGGGGCTGGCGCAGCTTCCCTATCTTCAGGCCCACTTTCAGTCGATCCGGGTCGATGCAGTATACTGCAGTCCGTTCCGCCGTGCCGTGCAGACCGCAGAGGTGATTGCCGCTTCGCACAGCCTGCCGCTGAACATGGCGGATGACCTTCGGGAACGCGATGCCGGCGAACAGGAGGGTCAGCGGGTCCGTGATATGCTGCAGACATGCGGTCTGGACGTCAGCAGCGGCGGCCCCCGTTATCCGATCCGCTTTGATTTCCCCACCGCAGAGCCGGTGGCCGAGGTTTACAGCCGCATGAAACACGCGCTCGGGCAGATTCTGGATGCCTGCAGAGATCAGTCTGTCGTCATCGTCTCGCACGGGATGGCGATTCAAATGGCCATTGCCTATCTGACAGGAACCGCCCTTACCGCCTATGTCAGCCACCCGCTGCAGAATTTATCGGTCAGCAAAGCTCTGGTTGATCCTCACAACCACGCAGAGTTCCAATACTATGGGGATCTCAGTTTTCTCCCCGACGTGCTTTCAAGCTATAATTATGCAATTGGGAGGCAGTGATTTGGACGAAAAAAAAGTACAGGCCTATCGGCAGGCCGCCGGGCGCCTGATGGAGGTCATGGAACTGAAGCACCCGCCGATGGCCATTAAGCTGGCAAAAACAGAAGCTGAAATCCCTCCCGAGGCCATTCGCCCCTATCGTGATCTGAAGGTTCACTATGCGGAGTGCCAGTGTCTGGCCATGTCACGGAAAGACGGAAAAACGTACGCCTTAACCCTTGAGGATCACTGGTGCTGGTTTCCGCTGATCTGCTATGGGCTGGTAGATGTGAAAAAGGGAAACCGCGACTACGAAATCGTCATGAACAATCTCGGGATCCCCGAACGAGAAAAAGCGGAGAAGTTCTTTGAAAGCTTCCCAAAGCTGGCCCACAACAGCGTCGCTGCCTATGTCGTTGCTCCCATGACTGCCGCATCATTCATACCGGATTTGGTTCTGGTCTATTGCGACAACCCGCAGCAGCTGCGGCAGATGGCCGGCGCGGTGAAATATATGACCGGCGGCGTTCTGCAGAGCTCTCTTGACTATGTGGATTCCTGCGGCTGGGACATTGCCCCGAGCTATCAGACGCGCGAATTTCGGGTTACGATTCCGGATCCGGGCGAAATTGAACGCGCTGAGATCGGTTCCAATGAGATGATTCTCACCGTGCCGGAAGAAAAGTTCGTCGAATTCTGTAAGGTAACGGATTATAAGCGTCAGCTGATCCTGAACAGGCCCGGCCGCAACTGCGGTCTGGTCGCAGATTTCCCGCGTCCGCAGTTTATTGTGAACCTCTATCGGGAATGGGGCCTGGAAACAGACGGTCCAATTTCGTGGACAGAGGAGCAGCGGGGCTACTGACTGCGTAATATTTCGTGGATGGGAGTGTACAATTGTTGTGGTGTTGGTAAAGGGGAATCCGGTTTCGCCGGGAATTGCCATCGGAAAGGTTTTTGCATATTTTGCTTTTTCCTGTGACGTATTTGAAACCTATGTGGAAGCCGGCATGGAGCAGGAAAGCATGCAGCATTACCGGGATGCGCTTCATGCGGCATCCGATGAGCTTGACGCGATCATACAAAGCCTTCAGCAGGAGAACGACGATAAGTATAAAATTTTTGAAGCGCATAAGGAAATCCTTGAGGACGAGGAAATCGCGGAGGAAATTTCCGCCGCCATTCTGGATGAGCGCGCCGCCCCGGATTATGCCGTTGACAAAACATTTACCGCTTTTGCGAAACTGCTGAGCAAAGCGAAGGATCCGCTCATAGCAGCCCGTTCCGCCGATCTGCGCGACGTCCGCAACCGTTTGCTTCGGATCCTGCACGGAGAAAAGGAACGGAATCTGTCGGTTCTTCCGGAAAACGTTGTGATTGTGGCGCACGATCTTCTGCCGTCAGATACCGCCACGCTGAATCGGGACAAGGTTCTGGGCATTGTCACGGAGGTCGGCAGCAGCACATCGCACTCTGCAATCATTGCCCGCAGCTATGGCATCCCCGCCGTTCTTGGCGTTGCAGACGCGACCGCCGTCCTCCAGGACGGCAGCGAATGCATCGTTGATGCTCTGGAGGGCAACATCTACATCCAGCCGACAGAACAGACCGTCGCACAGTTTCGGCAGAAGCAGAACGCTTTTTTGGCCGATACCGCCGAGCTGCTGCAGTATTATGCAAAGCCAGCGTTTCTGAAAAGCGGCGAAAGAATTGAAATCGGCCTGAATGTCGGTTCGTGTGAACGGATCGATGCCTATGACCATGTTGATTTTGTCGGCCTTTTGCGAAGCGAATTCCTCTATATGCAGTCGGATCACATGCCAACAGAGGAGGAACAGTACCGCGCCTATGTCAACGTCATTCGTCACGCCAGCGGCCGGCCTGTCACCCTGCGTACGCTGGATGTCGGCGGCGACAAAACCCTCCCGTATTTTAGTCTTCCCAAAGAGGACAATCCGTTTCTCGGCAATCGTGCTCTGCGCCTGTGCCTGGCAAATCCAGATATGTTCCGCACGCAGCTGCGCGCGGCTCTGCGCGCGTCCGCCGAGGGGCCGCTGTGGCTGATGTTTCCGATGGTCGGATCAATCGACGACATCCGTGCCGCCAAAGAAGCCGTCAACCGGGCAAAGGTGGAGCTGCGGCAGGAAGGAATCCCATTTGATGCGTCCATCCACGTGGGAATCATGATCGAGATTCCCTCCATCGCCCTAATGGCGGATCTTGCCGCCGCAGAGGTCGATTTTGCCAGCGTCGGGTCAAATGATCTGACGCAGTATACGCACGCGGCTGACCGGATGAACGCGCAGATATCTGCGTATTACCAGAGTTTTTCTCCGGCGATGCTGCGGTTGTTGGCACAGATTTTTCGCGCCTTCGATCAGGCCGGCAAGCCGGTGTCCGTTTGCGGAGAGATGGCCGGAAACCCGATGGCGGCAGTCATCATGGCCGGACTCGGCCTGCGCAAGATGAGCATGAGTGCTTCGAGCATCTCGCAGGTAAAGCGGGTTCTTTCCCGGTATACATTGGCGGAGCTGCAGACTCTGTCGCTCCAGGCCATGCGTCTGCCTACGCAGACCGAGGTAAAAGTGCTGGCGCAGGCATCCATCGACGCCCACCTTGCCGAATAAAGTACAGAAAAAGGCCGTCGGGTTGCAGCTCTGTTGGTTCGGTCCAAACATGATCCCGGCAAAAATGTGAAAATGGAGCGGTTTGGGCGTCCTTTTGCCTTCAATCGCTTCTCCGCAGCCAAAAGGCCCGCAAAAATCGTGTGATTTTTGCGGGCCTTTTGGCTGCTGCAAAATGCGCGACATTTTACAGCAACCCTGATTTGAAGGGTTCCGGTTCTCTTTCCGGCGGGGAATTCCGGTTATTCGGGCGTGCAGCGGTCGGCGGTTTTCACGGAAGCGCACTTGGCTTCCAAAACGGTGATGCCCTCCTCGCGCAGCTTTTCAAGCACGGCGGCGTCTGCATTCTCATTCGTAATCAGCGTGCACGGGCGATCATATCGGCAGCTTCCGTAGTTCTCGCCGGAGTTCTCACGATTCGGGGCCGCCAGCTTGGTTTTGTCGGCAACCACATAGATCTTGCCACTGGTGCGGCTGACCATCATTTCATTGATGCTGATCTCCGTGGGAATGTTATATCCGAACTCGCCGTTATCATAAACTCTCGCGCAGCCAAGGAATACCTTGTCCGCTGTCATGGAAAGCAGGTTCCGGATAACATAGTCTCCCGTCATAATGCCGTCGCGCAGTTCGCCGCCGGTCAGGCTGACCTTGATATTGGAAGGATAGGATCTGGCGGCGGCGGCATTGTTCGTAATCACCGTCACTCTTTTATTCCCCAGATAATTGAGCAGTCCGAGCGCCGTCATGCTACCGTTGATAAAAATTGTCTCCCCGTCTTTGACCAGCTCGGCACAGAGCCGGCTTACGGCATCCCTGTAGGCCTCATTTTTTTCTTCTTCCGACGGGGATTGGGACATGGAGAGCGAGGATAATACGGCGCCGCCGAACGTGCGGGTAATCAGGTGCTGATTCTCCAACTGCTGCAGATCCCGTCTGATTGTCATCAGCGATACTTCAAAAGTCTGTGCCAATTCCTCTACCTTGACGACATCTTTCTCAGACCCCTTCATGTATTGCAGGATTTGTGACCAGCGGTCATTCACTTCGCATTTACACCGTTTCATATTATCCTCCGTTCTTTTTGTTGTTACAGGCAGGAACGATACGGAATATTCTGAGGTGCTTCAAAGCAATCCTCAAATCCCCGGCGATGATGATAGTACGTTTTGTCCTTATCCGTCGGATATATATATTTTCCGCCGACCTGCCAGAAAAATGGATGAAACTTGTATTCGCTCCGATCCTTTTTGAACTCATACAGCAGCTCGATTTCATTGCAGTCTGCCTGGAAATTTGTCCAGACATCCCAATGAATGGGAATGACGACCTGGCATCCGATGTTCTCCGCCATCCGCAGAACGTCAATGGAGGTCATCTTGTCCTGCATGCCAATGGGATTCTCTCCGAATGAAGCAAACGCGACGTCGACGGGGAAGTCCTTTCCATGCTTGGCAAAGTAGATGGAGAAGTGGGAGTCTCCGGAATGGTAGATGTTTCCACCCGGCGTTTTCAGCAAATAGTTGACCGCTTTTTCATCCATGTCGGTCGGACACTTGCCCGCAAGCTCTTCCCGATCCGCTCCGGTTGCATCCGTCGTAACAATGCAGGTCCTGTCGAAGCTGTCAAGGCAGACGATCTCAACGTCTTTGACCCGGATGGTGTCGCCCGGCCTGACCGTGATGCAGCGCTCGGCCGGTACACCCCATGAAATCCACGTTTCGACCGACTTTTTGGGGCCGATAAACGGCACGGGTATTTCCGCCCCTCGCTCATCCACGGTCGTCATGCCGGACTGCAGCACATGCGCCGCCCATTCCGCAGACATATGGTCCTGGTGGTAATGCGTTGCCAGAACGGCATCGACATGATGAAATGCAAACGGGTCAATGACAAACGGGATATTCCGCAGATTGGGCTGCATCGCCCGTCCCCCACACATATTGGCCATCTGATGGCCAGCCTTCATTTTCCCGTCGCCATGCGTCCGTTTCCCGTTTCCGCACCACAGATCGACCGTTATATTGGCATTTCCAGGCGTCTTGAACCAAATTCCGGTGCAGCCCAGCCACCACATCGCCACTGTGCCAGGGTCAACCGTTTCATTCTCAATGTCCTCTACAAGCCAGGTCCCCCATTCGGGGAATGTGGCATCTATCCATTTCTGCCGCGTCATCTCAGATATTTTACTCATTTCTACCTCCAAACAGCTTTTTGAGGAATTTCTCACCAATCATATTATAATGTTCATTTTTAGCTTTTTCAATATGATTTACGTTCAAAGTAGAACTGAATGTTTTTCTGCACACTTGTGCAGTTTTCAATATCCAAGCATATTTGTCTTCAAAAATCGGAGAAAATGGTCTATTATATATATGAAATAGATTGTATCTTTTTGGCGTTCTTTTTCCTTCTGTTTGTTTATGTTCTATATCCGGTGATTTTCGAAAATTCCGCCTAATTTATATGATTGATTTAATCTGGCGGCGCCTCACGGCAAAGGGGATCGGCAAAATGAAGACATACTCCATCGGGTTATATGAAAAGGCCATGCCAGAAACGCTCTCATGGGAAGAGAAAATGATCTGCGCCCGTGAGTGCGGTTTTGACTATATTGAAATCAGCATCGATGAAACGGACGCGCGGCTCGGCAGGCTGGACTGGACCCCCGAGGAGCGCGAGAAGCTGCTCCATCTCATGTATCAGACCAAGCTGCCCATCCGCAGCATGTGCCTTTCCGGGCATCGTAGATTTCCTCTGGGCGCAAAGGATGCTTCTGTCCGCATGAAATCGCTGGAGATCATGGAGAAGGCCATTGGCCTTGCCGCAGATCTGGGGCTGCGGACAATTCAGCTTGCGGGATACGACTACTATTACTCGCAGGATGCATGCGGAGAAAGCCGGCAGTATTTTCTGCAGAATTTGAAAACGGCGGTCGATATGGCGGCTGCAGCCGGAATCGTCATGGGTTTTGAAACCATGGAAGTCCCCTTTATGAACACCGTCTGGAAAAGTATGTTTTACATCAATGCCATCCAAAGCGCCTGGCTGGGTGTATATCCCGATACCGGCAACATGACGAACGCCGCACTGGGCGGCGATAATCCACCGGTTTGGGATCTCGCAGCCGGCGCAGGCCACCTGTTTGCGATGCATCTCAAGGCGGCGAAGCCGGGTGTTTTCCGAAACATGCTGCTGGACGCTCCCGATTCCTGCGTCGATTTCAAAGCGCTGATCGGGCAGGCATGGGAGTTGGGTGTGCGCCGCTATGTAACTGAAATGTGGTATCTGAACACACCGGGCTGGAAAACAAACATATGTCGCGCAAATGAAGAAATGCGTGCTATTCTTGACGGCTGCGAAGTCAGTCACTGAAAATTCCGTATCTGATTCTTATACTATTTCACATTCTTTCAAAAGAGGCAATAGTTTTTATGAAATTTCAGAAAACAATCATTTTTCAGCTGACAAAGTGCTACTCGCTGGCCCCCCTGCAGTATCATGGCGAATCCTGCTTCCTGGTCGGAGCGGAGAAGCATGATCCGTCCTATCTGTTTCATGCGGACGGCACTGTTCTGGCAAAAGTTTGGGATGCCCCCGGCGGTGTTATGACGATGGAGCAGCTTCCGGGGACAGACGGACAATTTTTATCCACGCAGGAGTTCTATTCGCCCAATAACGGAAAAAACGCCCGTATCGTCATCGCAGTTCCGACCGAAGACAGATGGGATGTGCGGACGCTGGTGGATATACCCTTGGTCCACCGGTTCGGTATCCTGTCCCGCGGGGGCGTCAACTACCTCCTCGTCTGTACAATCAAGAATGATTATTCCGAGCGGGACGACTGGCGTCAGCCCGGAACGGTTTACGCCGCTGTCCTGCCTGACGATCTGTCCTGCTTTGATGCACAGCACCAGCTTCCTCTGCAGCCAATCATGACGGGTCTGTGGAAAAACCACGGCTTCAGCAAATACAGCGACGGCGGCATCCAAACGGCGCTGATTGGGGCGCAGCAGGGCCTGTTCCAGTTTACGCCTCCCGCGGCGCCGGGTGAGTCCTGGAACATCCGGCAGCTTCTGGACGTGCCGTGTTCCGATGCCGTGATGACCGATTTTGATGGCGATGGGCTGGCGGAGATCGGCTGTATGACTCCGTTCCACGGAGATGCTCTTCAGATCTTCCACAAGCAGGCAGACGGGACTTTTGCCGTATGCTGGAGGATGCCCTACCGTCTGGAGATGCTCCATGCGACCTGGCTCTGCCATCTGAACGGCCGGCCGGTCTGGGTCGTCGGGTGCCGCGGCGGCGTCCGCCAGACGCTCGCACTGTACTGTGAAAATGGGATGTATCAAACGCAGATCATCGATGCGGACGCCGGCGCTGCCAATGCGCTTCAAATTTCGGACAACACGCTGGTCTGTACCAATCACGCCATCAACGAGGTAGCCCTCTATACCGTCTGCTGCTGACGCGGCCGCAGGCGGAGCGACACAGAGCGGGCTGAAATCATTTTTGATTTCAGCCCGCTCTCCGGTTCCCGGACAGGAGGCGCCCGCTGTTCCGCATCAAAACATGGCGGCGGACATTTTATCGATCTCCGCCGACACCGCTTCGTACACGCCGGGAAATATACTGGACGCTCCCCCCATGGTGGTGTTGGGAATATACGCTTTTCTTCCGAAGGTCCTGCAGGCATTCGACACAACCTCAGCGACGCGCTCTCTTGTCCACCCGCCATAGTCTACCGAGGCGCTCTCGATGCCGCCCATAAATGTGATCTGGCCGCCGTATTTCTCAATCAATGCGGGGATGTCATTCGAGGTCATCACGCCCTGCCAAATATCCACGCCCATTTCGATCATATCGGGCACCAGCGTTGCGGCATAGGAGTCTGAGTGGTGGACAATGACTTCAACGCCGTGCGCCTTGTAGCACCCATAGATTTCCCGATAGGCCGGAAGGAAAAACTCCTCAAACATGGCCGGCGCAATAAACGTGGACAGCTGCGAGCCCCAGTCATCGTGATGGAAAAGCGCGGTGGGCTTCATATACGTGCAAAGCTGCTCAGCGTACTGCATCTCCCAGTCCTTCAAGTAGTCGATCAGCTCATGGAGCGCCTCCGGCTCCTCATAGAAGGCTGTCAAAAAGTTCTGCATTTCCAGAAGATAGTGGCACTGCTCGAACAGGCCCGGGGCAATGAATGCCGTCAAAAAGTACTCGTTTTGATCCACCTGCGCCCATTCCTTTTGAAACGGCGCCCACTGTTCAGCCGGAAAAACAACATTGGGCGCTTTCACATCGCTGCGCCAGTGTTCAATGTCCCTGCAAACGGTATGCGCCTCATCATGCACCGGAAACGGTCCGGGATTTCCGACGGGCCAGGAACGGGTCACGCCCCATGCGTTCACAATGTTCAGCTCACCCGCCTTGGGACTTTTGTTGGTCCTGGTAAACGGGTTTTTTCTTCCGATATAAAACGGTTCAAACTGGTTCACAAACCGGTCAGGATGTCCACAGCGGATTGTTTCCAGCAAATTTTCCTTTTTCGTTATCAATGAATGATCCTCCAATGCTTACATCTGTTCTCAGGGAAGCGCGCATCTTCAGAGCAAGCCGTCTTCGGCTGAAGCAGCCTCGATGCCGGCTTTTCCGGCAGCATTGCGCCGGTCTTATCCATAGATCAGCTTTCTGAAATCCGCGTCCGTTTCTGCAGAGACCAGTGCGTCGATCAGTTCATCCTGATCGAGCATTTTCATCAGCTTCTTCATGTTTTTCAGATGCTCCTCCGACTGATTGGCTGCCAGCGCAAAAAAGACCCGCGATTGATGATTCTCCTCCCGGTCAAATACAACCGGCGTATTGCACTTCATAAAGCAAATGGCTGTCTTGTTTACGTCTCCGCTGTCCATGGCGTGCGGCAGGCAGATGTCGGGCGCAATGCAAATGTAAAAGCCATACTCCTCCAGCGATTTGAATATGCTCTCCGCGTATGTTTTTTCAACTGCGCCGTCTTTGACCAGAGGCTCAATGCAGGCGCGGATGGCGTCATGCCAGTCATCAAATTTTTCATGAATCGAAAAATAGCCTTTTTCATACAGCTCTTTTAGAAAATCAACGTTCATATTATGACTTTTCCTCATTTCCCGTCCGGAATATAAAAGTTGTAGACGCCTCTTGCAATTTCACACACGGCAAATTTCATTTCTCTTCCGTTCAGCTCCACCGTGCAGATGTCAAACATCCTGCGCATAGCATGCGCGACATCCTTCAGCTCCGTCTGTCCGTCCTTCCTCCACTCGAGATCAAAGAGATTGATGCCGTCGATCTTATACTCGTTGTTCCGAACGATTTTTGCCAATTTCCAGCCCATTTTTCGCCTCCAAATACTGTTTTATTACATTGCCGCAAACATCACCATCGGAAAAACCGATGGTGATGTTTGCGGGATCGCAGTCACTCCGTGAACAGCGGAAGGAGTTCTTTTTCGATCCTCTCATTGTATTCCGGTTTGGACATGATGTTGAGCATGGCAATTACGGGCACTTCTTTTTCTGCCACAATCTTTGCCAGCTTTCCCTCGGCAATGTTCTTGCTGGTGAAAATTGCATCGCAGCGATGAATGGTCGTGCTGTTGATGTTTGCAGCCACCTCCACGTCAACAATCGCCTGAATGCCATGCTGCTTCAGGGCATTTTGAACATTTGACTTGATGAATGCGCATGTGCCCATACCAGCTCCGCACACTGCGAGAACTTTAATGGTGGTTCCTTTTTTCAGTGCCATAATTGCCCTCCCGTATGATTCGATTACGCTTTCGATTCCTTTGCCGCAACAACTTCCTTATATTTATCCCAGTCACGCGACGCCAGCCAGTAGGTGTCCTTGTGCATGGCGTACTGGATCTGCGGAACAACCAGCAGCGCAACAATCACAATGCCAAAGCCGATCCAGCCGAAGCTCTTCCACAGAAGGCCGAACACGGGGAACGTCAGAGCAGCATCGAAGTTCATGCCGGCGCCGCCGTACTGTGTAAAGCCCATGATGTAGCAGCCGAGGCCGCCAAGGATCACATCAATAATGCCGGTCAGGACATTACAGACGACCAGATTCTTGATGCCGCCCTTGCAGTGTGCGAAGCAGGCAATGGTGGCATTATCAAAGAACATCGGGATGAAGCCCATGATGATAATAAACGGCAGATTCAACACAGCGCCGATAATCGTGCAGGCAATCATGCTCAGCGAGCCGACCAGGAAGCCCATCGTCAGCACGTTGGGGTTTGTTACGAAGCCATAGAAGCAGGCGCAGTCAACAGCGGGCAGGGTGCCGCCGAGGACCTTTTCGGAGATGTAGTTGAAAGCAACGGTCAGTTCAGAAACGAACATGCGAAGGCCGGTGGTCAGGATCACCATGTAAATCGGGAATTTCATGGTCGTGCTGAAGATGTACATAACAAAGCTTGCTCCGGCTGTATAGCCGCTGTCCTCGATCGCAGCGAGCTTGTCCGGGCCGATGGAAACAATAATCACGCCGAAGAATATGAACATCACAATCGCGGCCGCAACGTAAATATCATTGAAAATAGACAGCCATCCGGGCATCTCAAGGTCGTCCAGGTACTTGATCTTTTTGCCCTGTTTTCTGGCTTTGCGCTCCGTGCGCTCGCCAAGCCAGAATGCGAAGGCGTCCATGATATTCTGAGAATGGCCGACAGCCATGCCGGCGCCGTCTGTCAGCGTCTGCGAAGCTTCCACCGTGAGGTTGGAATACACGCAGTTGGTTACGCCTGTAAAAATCGAGCCGGCAATGATCACTTCAATATCGCTCATCCACTGGCAGCACAGCGCAATGGCACATACCTGCGCGATGGCGAATGCGTTCAGGCAGTTGCCTGCCACATTTAATGTGCGAATTTTCGTAACCTTGGAAAACAGCGCCAGCAGGATCGAGAGGAGGAAACCAAACAGCATCGCCAGCGCTGTTAAACTCGCCGTCCGTCCCAAGGCGGGAAGAATGGTGCCGTTCATGGTCGCCATCCCGTAATACGGGTCAGATACGGTTGCGGTCAAATTGAACGCATCCCGGATACCCAGAAGGATCGGACGGAACGTAGACGTCATTCCGCCGGAAGCAATGCTGAATACTGAATAGCCGATATATGCCTTCAGCATACCGGAAAGCGCTTCATACCATTTTTTCTTGGCAATAATCAGGCCAATCAAGACCAGCAACGCCATGAATACTGCCGTCTGGGTAAATACGTTGGTTTTAAACCATGTCCAGCATATGTCTAGTACGTTTAGCATTTTCTCCTCATTTCTCCTTACAGCTACAGAATTTGATGTATGTATGCATCTCCCAAATGAATACTGCGGAACTGTATTTTGCGGGCAGGAGCTCCTATACAAAATCTAACACAACTCTATTCTGAATTCAACAAATATTTGAGCGGTTGCACATTATTTATATCTGCACAATTGTGAATATGCGATTTTTTGTACAATTATTCTATATATAAATTGTGTAATATGCACAATTCTGTGTTTGATATTTGATTTCAAACATATAAATCCGTAAATATTATGTTTGAATGTGCAGACAGCTGCGGCAGAAGTACTTCTGCTTTATTCTATCGTATCGCCTTTTGGTTCCTTCCCTGATACAGGGAGAGAAGCCCGACGATTACAAAAATAACCGCGCTGACCAGGAAGCGCATGGAGGTGCTTTTACTGAAGGCAGCAGAGATCGGGTTAATCAGGGCGGCGGAAAACGTCTGACCGACCGCACTCCCAACCATCATGACCGCAATGCCCATCGACGCGGACTCCGCTGGAGCCGACTGAATAATCCGGTTTACGCAGCTCGGCATGAAAATGGACAGCCCCGCGCCGATGAGCGCCGCGCCGATGTAGATGAGCAGCATCCGCCCCGCCAGCACACACAGGAGCATCCCCAGAGCGGAAATCGCGCAGGCAGACAAGACCGACCTGTCTTTCAGCGCCTTGGCAACGAATACATACAGACAGCCTGTCAAAAATGCTGCGGCGGAATAAGCCGATGTGGCATATCCGGCTTCTATGGAACGTCCCAGGCCTCGTTCCGCAAGATAGACGGAGATGCTCAGCGACAGCGTCATGCCCGCGCTCAGGAACAAAAACGTCAAAAGCGCCAGAAACAGGCTTTGAAATCCGAACAGGCTGCGCGTCTTATGCGCAGGCCTCGCTCGCGGCGGCTGATATGGGAGCAGGAAGAGAATCAGCAGGAAGAAAGCCGCGCATATTCCATACACGAGGAAGATGTTCCTGGCCTGCGTCTGCACAAGGTATCCGCTGAGAATATTGAAAACAAAGCCGCCGGACCCGGCCCAGGCCGACTGCATGCCGATTCCCAGATTTCGCATCCGGCCCTCTTCATAATAATCAGGTGCCAGACTGGGCGCAATGGTAAACAGCAGTCCCAGTCCTATGCCCATCATAGCCCGAACCGCCAAAACTGCGGTGAACTGCCGCAGGACATAGGGAAGCAGCCCCGTTATACAGATAATCATCAGGCCGATGAGCGAAAGGCCTTTCTTGGAGCAGCGCGCCGACAGCCGTCCTGCCAGCAGTGTGAAGGGTATGGAAACAAGATATGGCAGCGTGATGCTCAGAGATACCGTGGATTCGCTGACCTTGTAGGATGCCATCAGCTCATGCAGGCCGGGGGAAATCGCAAGCGCGGCCATAAGCGCTGCCGATAAAACGCAAATACAGAAAATCGGCTGATATTTTCTCATATGATGGATGCACCTCTGCCTGACCGGCCTGCCGCAGAATGTGTCTGCAGCATCAGCTCCGGCGGAACTTGGCTGCAGTAAATGGCTGCGGGGCCTTTCACGTTCGATCGTCTGTCCGAGGGCAGCAAAACCCGCAAAAATCGAACGATTTTTGCGGGTTTTGCGGATCTGCTGCCATACACACGGCGCTGCAGCAGGCCCGTCACCGGGGGCTTGCTCCGAAAAGGGGGCGCTGTGCGGTCACTTCCGGAGCGAGTAGAAGCGGGCGGGATTGTTAATCATAAAGTCGTCGATTGTCTCCTGAGAGAAGCCCTCATCCAGAAGCCGGGGCAGGAATCTGTCCTTCAGCCAGTTCCAGCCGGGGCCGCCGCCGTACTGCGGATGATGGGATTTTTTTCCCATATCGTTGCAGAGCATGATCTGTTTGCCAAAGCCGTCATCGACAAGGCGGCGAAGCAAATCGACACGGACAGAATCGGGATAGTATTTTGCCTTGCCGGGGCCGTCATAAATGATATAACAGCCCTTCTCGCAGATCTTTTTATGCAGCCAGTAGTCGGGATTGCGATCAACATGCGCCAGACCGAACCGGGTCATATCCATGCCCTCAGACTCGACAATCTCCATCTGCTCCAGGCAGAAGGTTCCGACTTCGGTATGCGTGTGCATGGGAGCCCCGGTAATCATGGAAGCGCGCGCGCCCGCGCGCAGGCAGCGCTCCTGCAGCGGCGTAATGTACATATACATGCTGGCGCCCTTGATCCAGCCGGCCTTGATGTCCGTGCCGTCGATGCCGTCTTCGATTTCGCTGACAAAGAACCTGGCGATTTCATCGACGCTCCTGCCGTCAAGGTGACGGCTGTTTTCGCGGTTCGGCTTCTCCTTGACGAATCCGGTGCAGGCAACGATATTGACGCCCGTCTGCTTGGAGACCGTATACAACCGCGCCACATCGCGGCCGTCCGGGGACAGCGGGTTGGCGTCGATCAGCGTTCCGCCGCCGTTCGCCTTGTACTTTTTAACCATATCGAACTGCTCGTCCCACCGCCAAAGGCTCCAGTCGCAGTCGGGATTTCCGTGGCCGGCCACATCCATAAAAACATGCTCATGCGCCATGGTGAATCCCAGCTCTTTGGAATCAATATCACCCAGTACGGTTCTTACCACTGACATATTTTTCCCTCCATTTTTTTAGTGTTTCGCTTCACATTTATAAAATAAATGATTAATTATCCAATTTCAATCCCTTCAGGCCCGAAAGCACTAATGTTATCAATGCACATTTGTGAAAGAAATATCATGGGCTGGAAAGTGCGTAACGCTTCACATTTGTGCATATTTGTCACTTGCCACAAATGCTGCCGGATTCTTGATTTTCCCGTTTCTCATGTTAATATTTAGTTGATCCTGAAATCAAAACGCAGCGAAAAGGAGTCATAAATATGCAAGATTTCAATTTCTGTATTCCCACAAATTTCATCTTTGGCAAAGATTCGCACAAGAAAGTCGGCGAAACCGTTTCCGCGCTCGGATATAAAAAAGTGATTGTAAACTACGGCGGAACGTTTCTGCAGGAGACCGGCCTGCTGGGCACAATCATCGCCAGCCTGGAGGCCAGCGGGCTTGCGGTCATCGAGCTCGACGGTGTCCTGCCCAATCCCCGGCTGAGTCTGGTTTACAAGGGAATTGAGCTGTGCCGAAAAGAACACGTTGACCTGGTGCTTGCCATTGGCGGCGGCAGCACCATTGACACCTGCAAAGCCATTGCCGCGGGCGTACCGTACAGCGGAGACGTCTGGGATTACTACCGAACAGGCGCGCCCGTTTTGAAGGCTCTTCCGATCGGGGTTATTCTGACCATACCCGCTTCCGGCAGTGAATCCGGCTGCGGCAGCATGATTACGAATGAGAACGGCTGGCTCAAGCGCGGTGCCGGCGGTCCTGCGCTGTATCCGACGTTCGCGATCTGCAATCCCGAGCTGACGTATACTCTGCCGCGCGTGCAGACCGCCTGCGGCATGGCCGACATGTATACCCATGTCTGCGAGCGATACTTCACCAATACCCCCGGCACATATATCATCGACGCAATGTCCGAGGGCTTTTTCCGCAGCCTTGTCGAAATCGCGCCGAAGCTGCTGGCCGATCCCCACAACTACGCTCTGCGCTCCGAAGTCATGTGGATGGGCACGATTGCACATAATGACACGCTCGGCGTCGGCCGTATTCAGGACTGGGCGACCCACGATATGGGCCATGAGATCAGCGGTATTTATGATACGACGCATGCATTCTCCATGGCCATCATGCTGATTGCATGGATGAAGTATGTTTACAGGCACGATCTGGACCGTTTTGTCCGGTATGGCAGATACGCCTTCGGAATCAGCGCGGAAGGCGCTTCCAAGGAGGAGGTTGCTCTCGCAGCCATCGACTGTACCGAAGCATATATGAAGCGTCTCGGCATGCCCGTCCGGCTGCATGAAATCAATATCGACGACAGCCGCTTTGAGGAAATGGCCGAAAAGGCTTTGATCGGCAAAACGCATATTGGCAATTTTGTCGAGCTGAAAAAGGACGATATTGTAAAAATCTACAATATTGCAAAATAAAGGAGCTGTCTTATGAAACTTACCTGTATCCTTGAAAAGCGGATTCCCGAAATTGGAGAACCGATCAAGTGCTTTGCGCAGGAGTTCAGAGGCGTCGATTGCGTCTGCGAGTCCTGGGACGATCCGCGTGAAGACGACATCTCTGCCGTTTTCCGCCGCATCGAAATCAACGGCCCCGACGCGGAGCCTGTTCCCGAGGGGTTTATCAAGAACCCCGACACCGACATTCTGGTTGGCAGCTTCTGCCCGTTTTCCGGAAAGGGTATGGATACTTTCACCAACCTGCGCATCATCGGCGTTGTCCGCGCCGGTCTTGAAAACATCAATGTTGCGGCTGCCACGGAGCGCGGGATCGCCGTTATCAACGCTGCCGGGCGAAACGCCGATGCGGTTTCCGATTACACCATGGGTATGATATTAAGCGAAGCACGAAACATTGCGCGCGCGCATCATTCCATTATGAGCGGCGGCTGGCAGCTGAAGTTTCCAAACAGCGCCACTACGCCGGACCTGCGCGGCAAAACGATCGGCCTGTTCGGTTTTGGCTGTATCGGCAGGCTGATGGCAGAGAAGCTTTCCGGGTTCCATGTAAAGCTTCTCGTATGCGATCCATACCTGACGCAGGCCGACGTTGCGCCTTACGGCGGGCTTCTGGTCGATAAAAAAGTGCTCTTTGCCGAGTCAGACTTTGTGAGCATTCACGCCCGCCTGACCGCGGAATCTCACCACGCCATCGGCGCAGACGATTTTGCACGCATGAAGCCCACAAGCTATTTCATCAATACCGCGCGGGCCGGTCTGGTCGATTATCACGCGCTTTACGAGGTGCTGGCGGCACACAAAATTGCCGGTGCCGCACTGGATGTATTTGATGAAGAGCCGCTTGCGGAGGGCAGCCCGTTCCGGAAGCTGGACAATGTGACGCTGACGACACACCGCGCAGGCGCCACGCTGGACGCGGCTTTGAACTCCCCCCGTCTGGTGTTTGAGCGGATTCAAGGTCTGATCCAGAACGGGAAAACTTCCGGCTTCATCAATCCCGAGGTTCTTCAGAATGCAGCCTTCACTTCCTGGCTTCAGCAGGCAAAGACTGCGCTGAATTTATAAAACGGAGGAATTTGACATGGATTTAGGATTAAAAGGGAAAACAGTCATCGTCACCGGCGGCGGCGCCGGCATCGGCGCCGCGATGTGTCAGACCTTTGCAGAAGAGGGCGCAAACGTGGTGATCGCGGATTTCCGACCGATTGAGGACACGCAGGCGCAAGCGCAGAAGCTGGTGGCTGCATATGGTGTCGGCACGCTGGCCGTCCGCATCGATGTTTCAAATCCCGAAGACGTCAGGCGCATGTTCCGTGAAGTGCTGGAGCAGTTCGGCACCGTCGATATTCTGATGAACAACGCCGGCAAAATGGGACTCAACCGCATTGAAAACGTCACGATCGACGAACTGCGCAAATTTGAACGCGTCAACATTGAAGGCCTGTTCCTGACATGTCAGGAAATGATCCGCATTCACCGCGAACAGAAGCGCAAAACATCCTGGATTGTAAATACTGTGTCAAAATCCGCTTTTACAACAAACAGCGGCGGCAATTCGCCCTACATCGCAACAAAGGGCGCAGTTGCATCCTTTACGCGCGGGCTGGCCTCCGAAGTCGGCCGCGAGGGGATCTATGTCAACGGCATCGTCCCCGGCTATGTCGTAACGGAAACCACAAAGAACATTCCGAACGCCAGGGAAAGAAGCGAAGCGATGACCAAAATTATCCCCGTCGGCCGGGAAGCAGACCCCAAGGAAATTGCCGATGTGGCTGTATTTCTCTGCTCCGGCAAAGCCTGCCAGGTCATGGGTGTTCTGATGGATGTCTCCGGCGGGACCATGCTGTAAGAACCGCGGCCGGCTTTTCTGCGGCCTTTCTCGCTCAGATTATAAAAACGGGCAGAGAATCGTGACTTTTCACGGTTCTCTGCCCGTCAGTCTGTCCGGCGCCCAGCGCGGTTCCCGCGCCCCGGGCTTCCTGACTCTTCGCTTTTATGGCAATCTGTCTTCTTTTGTATGCGGCCTTATTTCAGCCGCTCTGCTGAATTTTCAGCGTAACGTAGGCCGTCATCACGCAGCGGACTACGGCTTCGTGTCCCAGACCAGCGTGACGCGCCCGTCGTGCGCGGGGGAGATCGTCCCGGCCTTCCGGATCGCGGCGGTCATCAGGTCCTTGTTCGCGCCGACGTCGGGGAACTCCTGCGCCTTGGCGGTGATGTAGCGCGCGTCGATGGACCCGGCCCAGGCGGCGACGGTATAGACCGCGCTGTCGTCGATCGCCGTGCCGTCGGCGAGCGTGAGGCTCCGCACGTTGGCGTCGGACGCCGCCCACGGGGCATATTGAATCTTCAGCCCGGAGCAGGCGTACAGCGCGTTGATCTCCGCGCCCTTGATGATGGGGTGCTCCATGAGCGCTTTGAGGTTCGCGCCGGTGATCTCGTACGTCGTCAGATAGTCCTTTGAGCCGACGCTCTTGAGCACGAAGCGGCTGGGCAGGCGGATGTCGCCCTTGAAGATGCGCGCGAGGTTGCCGTCGTAGAAACTGCCGTTCAGGATGAGCGCGGCGTCCGCGCCGGTCGCCTCGCGCATGACGTCGGCAATGTACAGGCTTGTGTCCAGCACCGTGAAGTCCTCGGCCGCCGTGCCGATGGGCGCCTCGTTCAGCGCGCCGAGATAGTCCGCGGGCTTCGCCGCGTCATTCGCCGCGACAAAATCCGCAAGCGACATCTGGCCCGAGGCGTACTGCTGCCAGGCGGGGACCAGATCGTTGGACGCGTAGTAATCGGCGTAGAAGATGCGCCCGTTTTGGATGCAGTCGCTGGCCTCCGGCGAGATCGTGTCCGCGTCCAGCGTGTATTGCTTCAGGCTGCTGACGCCGGGGAAGCAGTTCAGCAGGATCGTCTGCCCCTCCTCCGTCGTCAGGTATTCCAGCGCGTCGAGGATGATCTGCTTTTTCTTTGCGTCCTGCATGGAGACCGCGGAGACCGACAGCAGATTTCCCGGCGCGATCTGCATCCAGCGCTGTCCCGGCGTCTTTGTGGGATAGCCGATAAATCCGATCTCATCGGCCGGCTTCTCGTCCTTGACGAACGCGAGAATGCTCACATTGCTGGGCAGCATGGCGAGCTTGCCGGCGTACAGGTCCTGCCGGAGCTCGGTGACGCTGGAGGAGAAGTCGTCGTCGTTCACGTAGCCCCTGTCGTACAGGTTCTTCACCGCCTGAAACGCCGGCTCCAGCAGTCCCTGACAGGAACCGTTCCCGCTGTAGAAGTCGTGGTAGAGGACCTGCTTTTCCGCGCTGGCAAACACGTCGTCGTAGCTCAGGCCGAAGGCGACGGACTCGTCCACGGTGTAATACTTGAGGCAGGGGACGAAGGACCGGATCCCCGCAGCCTCGATCGTATCGCAGAGCGCGTAGAGCTCATCCAGATCGGCGGGGACCTGCCAGCCGCTGCGCTCGAACAGCGACTTGTTGTAGGCGATGCCCATGAGCGTGTTGGACACCGGAATCTGATAGAGTTTTCCGTCCACGCTCATGGAGTCCAGCGAGGACAGATTGAACGCGCCGGTGAAGTTTTCGCCGGACATGTCGTACAGGAAGTCGTTGTCCGCCCCGATGATATGGGCGCAGAACTGGATGTCCTCCAGCTTGCCGCCGTCGGACATCAGCTTCATGTAGGCGATGTCGTTGTCGCCCGCGTCCGGCTCCGTAAACACGAAATCGACCTTGGGAAACTTCGCCTCCAGCGCCGCCTCCAGCTCGTCCGAATTGGCGACGGCATACTTGCCGACGGTGATGACCGTCTTGGCGGAATCGACGGGCTTGTAGCTGATGATGTCGTCGGACCGCGTGTAGGGATTCTTCGCGGCGCAGGCGGACAGGGTCAGCAGCGCGGCGAGCAGCGCCGCGGCGATGCCGGTTCTTTTCATGGCGCAGACCTCCTCAGACAATATACTTTTTCAGCACGCCCTTCAGGGCGTCAATATCCACGGGCTTCGCCAGATGCATCTGCATGCCGGCGTCCATCGACTTCTTCGCGTCCTCTTCAAAGGCGTTGGCGGACAGGGCCACGATGGGCACAGTCCGCGCGTCCGGGCGGTCGAGCCGACGGATGGCCGCGGTGGCCTCGAGGCCGCCCATGACCGGCATCATGATGTCCATAAAGATCAGCGAATAGGCCCCCGGCGCGGACGCGGCGAATTTTTCCGCCGCGATCTGCCCGTTTTCCGCCTCGTCCACCGCGAGCGCCAGGTTGCCGAGCAGCATGGAAAGGATCTGGCGGTTGATCGCGTTGTCCTCGGCCAGAAGCACGCGCCGCCCCTGCAGCCTGCTCCGCAGCTCGTCGTCGGAGACGGGCGCCTCTTTTTCCGTCCTGGGCGCGGTTTTCAGCGTGAGCGCGATGGTAAAGGCGCTGCCCGCCCCCTGCCGGCTGACGGCCGTGACCGTGCCGCCCATCAGGGTGACGAATTCATGGACGATGGACAGGCCGAGCCCGCTGCCGACGTTGGCGCTGACCAGGGAGCTGCGCTCCTGCTCAAATGGCGTGAAGAGCTTGCGGATGAATTCCTCGCTCATGCCGATGCCGTTGTCACGGACGCAGATCCGCACCGCGGCGCAGCCGTCTCCGGCCGGCTCCGCTTCGCAGGACACCGCCACATGGCCGCCCGCCGGCGTGAATTTCACCGCGTTGTTCACAAGATTCATGACGCACTGGCGCAGCCGCTGCCCGTCGCCGACGAAGTCCGTTTCGGGCGGGGACGCCATTTCCAGCGTGAGCGACAGGTTCTTCTCCGCCGCTGCGGCGGATTCGATCTGGATCACGCTCTCCAGCAGCTCCGTCAGGCTGAACGGGCGGCTCGCGAGGGTCATCCGTCCGCTCTCGATGCGGCTCATGTCCAGCACGTCGTTGATGACCGAGACCAGATATTCGCTGGACTTCTTCGCCTTGGTCAGGCAGTCGCGCACGGCCTCGCGGTCGTCGATGGACTGCAGCGCCAGCTCGTGCATCCCCACGATGGCGTTGAGCGGCGTGCGGATGTCGTGCGACATCTTGTCAAGGAAGTCGCTCTTGGACTTCGCCCGCGCGGTCTCCAGCTGGATCTTCTGGTTTTTGCGCAGGACGTAGATGAAATTGTAGAGGAACACCCCGGCGAGCGCGGCGATCACGAGCGCGGCGTAGGCGAACGTCCCGGACATGCCGCGGTAGGTGCTCTGCGCCGTCAAGGAGACCGGCACCGTCACCACGATGCTGCGTCCGCCCTCCGAGGGCATGCTGCGGATGATCCACGTGACGCCGCCGAGCTCGCAGGTGACGTCGTACTCCCGCAGCTCCGCGAGCGCGTCGGCCAGCGCCTGCCGCTGCTGCTGCGTCATATCGCTGCGCTCGAGGATCTTCAGCAGGTTATAGCCGCCGAAGGAGCTGATCGCCTTGGAACCGGGCGGGCGCAGCTTGATGGTGCCGTCCTCCGCCACCACAAGGCTCTCGCCGAGGTGATCGTACAGCGTGATCGTGGCGGCGTCGGCGTAGGTCTCCGCGCCGACGGCGAGCACGACGCCGAGGTAGCGGACGCCGCCGATGCGAACGCCGCTCAGCGGCACCGCGAACAGCCAGTAGTCGCCCCGTGTCTCCACGGTGGCAAAGGAGGTGCCCGCGCCGTCCCCGGCGACAAGTCTCGACAGCAGCTCGGGGTCGTGTATCACAAGCGATGAGCCGTCCAGCGCCGTATAGCCGCCGCCTTCATCCACCAGCGCGATCAGCTCCGAGTCGTTTGCCAGATAGGAAAGGTCCGCAAGACTCTTCGCCCCGGCGTGCCCGATCGTGCGGGCAAGCCGCTCGGCCTCGCTCAGATAGGTGCTGCGCAGCTGGGCGACCTTGTCCGTAATCAGCGAGGCGAGCTGCTCCACGGAGGCGGCCCGCTCGTCCTGTATCGAACGCCGGAGCTGCCGGTAGGAGTGGACGAACGCGAGCGCTCCCAGCGCCAGCGCCAGCGCGAGCACGGTGTTGACGACCAGATGCGCCCACCGGCCCCGCGTCATGCCGGCCTTTTTCCCTTTCGTTCGGTTTTTCATTCTGTCCCCTGCTTTTCCTGAAAGTTAAGGCAGCCGCGAATTGCGCGGCGCTGCCGCAGGCCTTGGCGCCCGTCCCGGGCCGCTTTGTCTCAGCTGTCCGCCGACGGGCGGCCCTCCATCGCGTCGCGCAGCGTCTGGGCCAGCCGCGCGGGGTCGATGGGCTTTGTCACATATCCGTCCATCCCCGCCGCCTTCGCCTCGCGGACGCTCTGTTCAAAGGCGTCCGCCGTCATGGCGATCACCGGCACGGTCTTCGCGTCGGCCCTGTCCAGCGAGCGGATCGCCCTTGTCGCGCTGTAACCGTCCATGACCGGCATCTGAATGTCCATCAGAACGGCGCGGTATTCGCCGGGTTCGGAGGCGCGGAACCGCTCCACCGCCTGCCGCCCGTTTTCCGCATGGTCTGTCTGCACGCCGAGCGTGCCGAGGATGCGCACGGCGATTTCCGTGTTGATCGCGTTGTCCTCGACGAGCAGCACCCTTCCCGAGAGCGTGCCGGGCCCCGCTTCCTCCGCGGCCGCGTGAGCTGCCGCCGGCTGCTCCGGCTCCGCCTCCGGCAGCACGAACCGGACCGCGACCCGCGTGCCCTTTCCCAGCTCGCTCTCCACCGTGATGCTGCCGCCCATCAGATCGACGAGCCGCTTGACGATGGAGAGGCCGAGGCCGGTGCCGCCCGTGAGCTTCTGCCGCTCCGGGTTGTCGTGCTCCTGCGAAAACGGCTCGTACATGGTCTTCTGGAACGAGCTGCTCATGCCGATCCCGGTGTCGCTGATCTCGTACTCGCACCCGATCATGCCGCCGGGAAGCCGACGGCTGTGCGAGGAGTAGGTGACGGTTCCCCCCGCGGGGGTATATTTCACGGCATTCGACAGCAGGTTCAGCGCGATCTGGTTATAGCGGATGCGGTCGACGACGACGCCGCACCCGGCGGGGTATTCCCCGCAGAGGAGCCGGAAGGTCTGGCCGTTCTGCGCGCAGAGGGGCTCAAAGATGCTGCGGATGCTGTCGATGAATTCGCGGAACGGATACGGCTCCGGATGGAGCTCGATTTTTCCGCTGTCGATCTTGGAGATGTCCAGCACGTCGTTGATGAGGCTGAGCAGGAAGGTGTTGGAGGCCTCGATCCGGCTCAGGTCGTGCAGCAGCTTCTCGCGGTCGCCGGCGTCCTCCCGCGCGAACGCGGTCATGTTCGTGATGGCGCTGATCGGCGTGCGGATGTCGTGGCTGATGCGGGATATAAACTCCGTTTTGGCGTTGTTCGCCCGCTCGGCGGCGGCGAGCGCCTCCTGCAGCTGGCGGGTGCGCTCCTGTTCCTGGACATACGCCGCCGTGATGTCGGTCTGCACGACCAGGATCTCGGTTTTCGTCTCGTCCAGCCACCGGTACTGGACCTGCTTGCGCTGCACCGTGCCGTCCGGCGCGGTGCGGTCATAGGTGACGGAATATTCGCTTGCCTGCTCCAGATTCCGGACGATGTTTTCGATGGAGACCTGTCCGTTCAGCCGTTCGGCGTCCTCGGCGGCGCCGCTGTCCAGGGAGGCCTGCGTGCTGCTTTCGTAGTCGTTCTCCCGCTCCCGCTTCCAGCTGCCCCGATAGGCCTCCTCCTCCTGCGAGATGCTGCGGAATATCAGCGTGCGTCTGGCCGGGTGAATCAGCGCCACGAAGTCGCAGCTCTTCTCCAGCGTCAGCCTTGTGATCTGCTCGGACTTCTTCTGTTCGCTGATGTCGCGGGTATAGAAGAACGCCAGCACGTCCTTTGTGGCGGGCTCCGCCATCAGGATGATGCGGGTGGACACCCACATGAGCTCGCCGCCCACCGCCCTGCGGTATTCCAGCAGGACGTCCCGCCGGCCGTTCCGGAAAAGCCGCAGCATCCCCTCGTGGCTGCAGCAGCGGATGAATTCCCGCCGCTGCTTCTGATCCGGGATCTGCCGCGCCGCGGACAGCAGGGTGCCCAGCGTTTCCGGCCGCTGCCGGCCGATGTCCGGCTCGTATGTCCCCGCCTCGGCCAGCGCTTCGGGGTCGATTTCCGCGGAGCGGGAAAGGCCGCCGCCCGCGTTGAAGGTCGTCTCCGTGTCCTTTGTCACGTTGAAGCTGGCCGTGGCCAGATACACGCCGCGCAGCGATTCCACGCGCAGCCGCTCGGCCGCGATCGCCTTTTCCGCTTCCACGCTCCGGTCCACGTTGAACACGTTGCCGATGGCCTTCAGAACGCGGCCGCTGTCATCCGGCACGCTCATCAGGTGGACGCGGTACCACCCGGACTTGTCCTCGTAATTCATGAACACCGTGCACTCGGCCTCCGGCGCGCCGCCGTCGATCGCGCGCACCATGGCGCGGTAGGCCCGGGCGTCGGCTTCGTTTAGGCCGATATAGCGGATGAAGGCCTCCGGGTAGTCGTCCATCGTCCTCGGAAGCCTGCCGAGCCTGGCCGGCAGGATCTCCGCCTCGTACCGGAGGCGCTTCGGGTAATAGGTGAAATGCATGATATCCGAATAGGACAGAATGTCCCGGAACACCAGCTCCTTCTCCTGCAGCTCCATCTGCGTGCGGAGCAGCTCGTCCACGTCGTAGTACGCGACATAGAACCGCTCCGTCCGGTCGTTCAGCGGGACATGGTTCCCGACGATCTCCACCCAGCGGCTGCGCCCCTCGCCGTCCAGCAGGCGGAAGCGGCAGCGGAGCTGGCGCTTTTCCCGCACGGCCTCGCTGACCGCGTACAGCAGCATCGCGCGGTCCTCTTCGATCGCCGCGCCGAGGATGTCGCCGCCCACGCGCTTTGAATACGCCTGTCTCGACGCGCCGATCATCTGATAAAAGCCGTTGTTGAGGTAGTTCAGGCGGATAACCCCGTCCGTGAAGTCGAACACGCCGATGCCGGACGGGATGGACTCCGCGCTGAGCGCGCGCTCCTTCGCCAGCTCCGCCTCATGCTGGCGCTTCACCTGCTCGAGCTGCTGCTCGTACAGGGGCGTCAGGTCGGTCTGCGACTCGATGATCCGGTCGCGGCACGGGTCGAGCCAGACATATCTCACCTGCTTGTACACATAGCGCTCCCCGTCGGCCAGGCAGCGGAACACGAAGGTGTCCGAGCCGTCCCTGTCCAGACGGGAGACGATGTTCTCCAGCTTTCCGTGGTCGGCGAACAGCGCCCGGTCCTCCGGGCAGACGTAGTGCGCGAGGACGTCTGCGAACGCCGCGTCGTAATCCACGCGCCGGTGGGAGCCGAGACCGTAGCCGCTGTCGCTCTTCCACAGCTCATAGCTGCGCGCGGCCGGGGTAATGAGCCCGATGTGGTCGTATTTCTCCTCGGCGATCCGCGCGAGGATGCTGTCGTTGATCTTCTTGGCCGTGATGTTGACCGCGTAGGCGATCGCCTCGATGTCGCCGCTGACGGCGTTGCGCATCATGGCGACGGAGCCGTACACCCAGATCGTGTCGCCGGCGGAAGCGCGTATCGGGTACTCGATGGACATCTCGGTCTTGCCGTTCTGGAACTCCCGCAGCAGGTTCTGCAGCGTGAAACGGGTCTGGCAGTCGCGGCGGATCGCGTCGTCCGTGATGATCTCCGCGCAGGCGGACAGGTATCCCTCCACCGTGCCGGAGCGCTGCTGCTGCAGCGCGGCCTCGTACGCGCTCTGCGCGTCCGTGCAGGTGTTTTTCGTCAGATTCAGGCGGAACATGGCCAGCGCGTTCGGGTTCGCCGCCGCGATCTGCCGGCAGAGGTTGGCGAAGCGCGCCTCCTCCAGCTCCTGGCGGCGCTTCTGGTCGCTGATGTTGGTGATGTAGAACGCCGCGGCGCTGCGCCCATACCAGTCGATGTCGCGCACGTCGTGCCGGTACCAGCGCTTCAGCGGCGGCACGTAGTTCTCGTCGATGTGGGCAGACCCGTCCTTCATCAGGGGCAGCGAGCACCAGGGGCACGGCGCTTCGAGGCCGTTGAAGAACCGGAAGCACTGCGCGTTCCGGTAGTCCCGGCTCCCGCTGGCACGGAGCGCGTTTTCGTTGACGTAGAGCAGCTCGTAGGTCTGCTTGTCGATCACGTAGATGCTGGCCGCAGTGTTGTCCAGAAGGGCGGTGTATTCCCGCGCGGCCCCGGCCATGGCCGCGAAGGACACCATCAGCACCGGCCGGCCGCCGCTCTCTCCGATCCGGCGCGTCCCGGCCCGGACCCAGACGAACCCGCGTTCGCTGTGGAGAATGCGGTACGTCAGCGTGAAAACGGCGGACACGTCCGCGCACTGCAGCACCTCGGCGAGCTTGTCGGCCACCAGGGGCCTGTCGGATTCGAGGACGATGGCCGCCGCATCCCGGCGGGTGCATTCGCCATACGCCTCCGGCGTCATGCCGGACAGCGCCGGCAGACCCGGCGAGCGGAGCAGCGTGCAGAGCGTGCCGTTTTCCACGCGATAGATGGCATATTCTCCGGGGTTCGTGCGCTCGATCATCGAGAGCACGCTGGCGTCAATTTCCATGGAAAGAGCTCCTCTCCGCAGCACATCGCCGCGGCCCGGCGCCTGCCCGTCCGCGTATTCGCTGTGTCTTTTCCCGGCGGGCGGGCTTCCCCGCTCCGTCTGTCTAATTTGCCCGCGGCAGCTCCTCGGACAGCGTCCTGTAGAGCCTGTTCGGGTCGATGGGCTTCGCGATGTGCCCGTTCATGCCGGAATCCAGGCATCTTTGGATGTCCTCGGAAAAGGCGTCGGCTGTCATGGCGAGAATCGGCACCGACGCGGCGTCGGAGCGCCGGAGCGCCCGGATGGCCCTCGCGGCTCCATAGCCGTCCATGACCGGCATGTGAATGTCCATGAGAATACAGTCGTAATATCCGATGCTCGAGCCGAGAAACGCCCGGACGCCGGACTCGCCGTCGCCGGCGATCGTCACGAGCGCGCCCTGTCCCTCGAGGATCGCCTTCGCGATCTCCTGGTTGAGCGGATGGTCCTCGCACAGAAGGATGTGCCGGCCGGCGAGGCTTTTCCCCGCGCCGCCGCCGGGCCGCGCCTGCTCCGCCGCGCCTCCGGCGGGTATGCAGTCCAGGCGGAAATCCACGCCGAACGCCGTCCCCTTTCCGGGCTGGCTCGTCACCGCGACGGCGCCGCCCATCGCGTCGATCAGGCGCTTGGTGATGGCCAGACCGAGCCCGGAGCCGCGCGCCTCGGCGGAATCCGCGCGGTATTCCTGTGTGAACGGGTCGAACAGGACCTTTTGGAATTCCTCGCTCATGCCGATGCCGTTGTCGATGACGTCGATATGCAGATGCATGTGCCCGCCGTCGAGTCTCTGCTCCGCGATCCGGCAGCGAATCGTGCCGCCCTCCGGCGTATACTTGACGGCGTTGGAGAGCAGGTTGAACACGATCTGGTTGATCCGCAGCTTGTCGAGCAGCGGAACGGCGTCCGGCAGGATCTCCGCCGGCTCGAACAGGAACGTCTGTCTGCGCTCCTCGCAGAGCGGCGCGATGATGGAATTGACGTATTCCGCGAATTCCTCCATGGGATACGGCTCGGGGTGCAGCTCGATCCTGCCGCTCTCCGCCCTGGACATGTCCAGCACGTCGTTGATGAGCGACAGCAGGAATTTGGAGGAGGTGTCGATCTTCCCGAGATTTTCCCGCGCCTTCGCGGGCAGCTCCAGCTTCTGCGTCAGGTAGGTCATGCCGATGATGCCGTTGAGCGGCGTGCGGATGTCGTGGCTCATGCGGGAGAGGAACTCCGACTTGGCGATGCTCGCGGCCTCGGCCGCGCGCTTCTCCTTCTCCAGCAGCAGCATCTGCTCCTGTTCCTTCTGGTAGGCGTCCGACACGTCGGAGCGGACGACCAGGATGTCGCCGCCGGCCTTTTCAAGCCAGCTGTACTGCAGCCGGGAGCAGACGGTGTATGCCCCGGCTGTCCGTATGTAGGAGGCCGTGCGCGTGCCCTTCTCGTCCATGTCGCGCAGGATCGCATCCAGGCTGACCGCCTCGTCGAAGGCGAGACGCTCGTCTTCCCGTGTGAACCGGGAGCGGACGTATTCGCAGCATTTCTCATAGGGCAGAACCTCGCCGGTCTTTCCGAGCGTGATCCACGGCCTTCTGCTGTGGAATTCAAAGGTCCGCGCCGCCGGGTGGATGATGCCGATGTAGTCGAAATGGTCGTGGATCAGCCGCGCCATGATGAACTCGTCGCGCTTGCGGGCGTCAATATCGTACGAATAGGTCACGGCCTCCGTATCGCCGGTACGGGGGTTTTTGACCATGCTGAGAAAGCCCTCGCGCCAGTGCCGCGCGCCGTCTTCATAGACGACCGGATAGTCGATGGAGATGCTCTGCGTGCCCTGCTCGAACTGCTGCAGCAGCAGCCGGCGGTCGAAGCGCCGGTAAAAATCCGCGCGCACCTCGTCGTCCGCGATGAGCCTGGAAAAATCCGCGAAATAGCCGTCCACCGTACCGGAATTCTGCAGCTCGAGGACGGACTTGATGCGGCTTTTGCCGGCCGCGCCGTTTCCGCACCAGTTTTTCGTCAGGTTCAGGCGGAATGAGCCGTAGGCGTCCGGGTTGCCGATCTTCTCGTAGGCCCGGCTCAGCCGCTCCTCCTTCTCCTTCTGCTCGGTGATGTTCTGCCCGTAGCAGAACACGTTCAGCAGCCGGCCGTTCTTGTCCCGGATCCGCCGGAGCGCCATGCGCTCCTGCTGCAGCGACTCCTGTCCCGGCAGCTGGAAGCGGAACTCGCATACGGCGCTCTCCGCGCCGTCGTCGATCGACTGATAGGCGGTGCGGAAGGTCTCTTTGTCGTCCGGATGCACGTAGGGAAGCAGGGTCTGCACCACATTCTCGATCACGGGCGGCACGTGCAGCTTCTCGCAGATGTCCTTCGTATAGCCGCTCTGCATCAGAACCGCCCGGTGCGCGGCGATGTCGTAGGACCAGACGATCAGCTTTGCCGAGCTCGCGGCGGCGTCATACATCAGCTTGTCCTGCAGCAGCTCCTGTTCCGCGGCGATCTGCTCGTCCATATCGACGAAGGAGGCGCTGTAGCACTGCACGCCGCCCAGCCGCTCGGCGCGGCAGAACTGGTTTCTGACCCAGTGGAAGACGCCGTCCTCCCCGATGACGCGGTAGGTGACGCCGCCCTGCTGCCTGCCGCCCCGCGCGACCTTCCGGAATTCGTCCCAGAACAGATGCCGGTCCTCCGGCGCAAGCCAGTCCACGGGGTTGGCGCTCTGCGCGGACCAGTATTCGCGGCTGCCGTGATGGACCGCGTAAAAGCCCGCGTTCGTGTACACCAGCCGGATCTGTCCGCCCTGCTCGGAAAACACGGAAACCCCGCCGGGGATGCTGCCGAGGATCTCGTCGAGGCGGTTCGAGTAGGCTGTGAGCTCATTGTGCTCGCTGACGAGCCGGTCCACGTTGTAGTAGGACGCGTAGAACCGCTCCGTCTTCCCGTCGAGCGGCCGGTGGCTCGCCCGAATGCCGATCCAAAGATAGCCGCCGTCGCCGCCCAGGTTGCGGAAGCGGTGCTCAAACATCCGGTTCTCCCGGATGGAGGCGAGCACCTCGGCCAGCAGGCCGGGGCGGTCGTCCGGATGTACGGAGTTGATCGTCCCCGTACTGAAAAACGCGCTGCGGTCCTCCCGGCGGGCGCCGATCATCCGGTAGAAGCCGTCGTTCAGATACTCCATCCGGATCACGCCGTCCCTCACGTCGAATACGCCGACGCCCGACGGGATCTCGTTCAGCGCGTCATGCTCCGAGATGGAAAATTCGTTCTGTGCCTGGTCGGACACACATACCCCTCCTGCCTCGAGTTTCTCTGCTGTCCGGCGGGACTGTTCCCGCCGGTCTATCCGTCCCGTCCTGCCGACAGCATCATTTCCATCTGCCGCAGGTATTTTTTCGCCGCGATTTTCGGCTCCAGCAGCGCGTTCAGCTCCCCGTCGCACATGGCGAAGGCCACCTGCTCCTGGATGCCGCGCATCGCCAGCATGACGCTCCGCGCGTCGATCAGGTTCTCCTGCACCGTCTGCGTGATGGAGCCGTCCCGCACGCCCTTGTCAAAGGCGCTCTTCAGCTGCTCCATGACGGCCGGCCAGTTGCCGCACAGCGGCGGCTTTTCGTCCCAGTCGGGCACCCGGCTCAGGATGCGCTGCATCTGCGCGGTGCAGAAGATGAGCGCGGGCTGCTCGACCGCTCTGCCGAGGGCGGCCGCGACGATCGCCTGCAGCTGCTCCGCGCCGGTTTTGCTCTGGTATTGCGCCGAAGCGAAAAACGACTGGAGCTCCGCCTGCTCGGCGGCATAGCCGCTGCGCAGCACGGCCGCGATCAGCTCGTTTTTCGTCCGATAATAGTTCTGAACGGAGCGAAGGGACAGTCCCGACTTGCGCGCGATCATTTCCACGGATGTATTTTCCACGCCGTTGTCCGCGAAGAGCTCCATCGCCTGCGTCAGAACCGTCTGTTTGTTTCTCTGGCGAATGCTTTCATTCGGCATGTTTTGCCTCGATTCTTGCGTGTTTCGTAAATCATGTAATTTTTCTATTATATTATACTTTTATTCCGCACGATTATCAAGTTTTTTACAGTGGAACGCGCCCGGCGGACAGATTTTTCTGCTGCGAACCGTGCAGTGCTGCCTGAAAATACAGCATGTGCGGCAGAGGCCGCCAGCAGGAAGCCCGTACGCGGGAATACGCGCGCGCCGGCCGGTGTAGGTTTGTCAATGATGTGTTACGTTGTTGGGGAAGGCAGCTAAGACCTGATAAGGTGAATGCCAAAGAAGGGGACGCATGGGAAAAGCATTGTATTGGCGCTGCCGTACGGCGAGCTGAGACTGGAAGTCGCTGAAGGAATAGAACCTGTGAGAAGCATAAAATTCCTCATTGTCCTTACGGTGGCTGCGTTCCACTTTTCCGTTGTGTCTTGGTGTGAAGGGCCGGATGAGCTTATGCTGAATGCCGAGAGCTGCAAGTGTCTGTTCAAATAGCGTCAAACGCTTTGTGACATTGGAATTCAGCCTGTTCGTAAACTCCGGGCCGTTGTCTGTCTGAATACATTCGATGGCATAGGGAAACTTTTCAACCACATGGCGAAGGAAAACAGCGGAAGAATAGGTGCTGTGTTCCGAAAATGCTTCAAGATAGCGAAAACGTGAGTATTCGTCAATAAAAGTATATTGATAAAACTTTTGCTCTCTGGCTTCTCCGACCAGGCAAATCGCCGGCACAAATTTGACGTCGATCTGACCGCGCTGGCCAGGATACTGCATCTGCTCGTAAGGCTTGGGTTTATATTTCTTCGGGTTTGGCAGTTTCACAGCCATTTCCCCTCTGCGCCTCAGAAACCGATATAACCCCGAGATGGATCTCTGATAGCCTCTCTGCCGAAGCTTGACCCAGAAGACCACGAGGCCTGTGTTGGGGTTCCTGCGGCGCATGTTGCAGATCAGCTTGATCTCTTCCGGTCGATGCTGGTTCGGATGACTGTGCGGCCTGTGTGAACGGTCTGCCAGAGATTGCAGCGTGCCATCATAGCGCTTGCGCCAGCGGTAGATATATTGTCGGTTCGTGTGATATCGCATAGCCGCTTTTGTGACCCCATGTTTTTCGGCATATGAAATTAATGATTGCCTGTAGAGCATCGTTTGTGTTATCTTATTCATGGCGAATAGGGTGGCACCTGCCTTTCGGTTTTGTCTCGACAACTTAACCTTACTACAGGCCACTCCTATTCGCTACCTCTTTATTCTGTTTTGTCACACATCATTGTAATACCTACAAAGCTTGCCGCCGCGCACGTTCGCCCCGCATTTGGAGCCTCAACCCGTCATTCTGAGGAGCGTCAGCGACGAAGAATCTCATATGTACTGCGTACTAATTTGTTAAGGACGGGGGATGCGCCCTGCGGGGCACCGTCTTTCTGCTCGTGCAGAAAGACGGTGAAGAAAGAGCACGCCAGGGAGAAGGGCTTTTCACAAAGCCGCCCTTCTCCCTGGACCCTCATCCTCCGAAATTTGTT
>Ga0183098_10323_pt1 | contig 119056 bp, 89 predicted proteins | sample BioMet9_FD_128884 | JGI IMG/M metagenome (GOLD analysis project Ga0183098, IMG submission 128884) | Microbial communities from bioreactor (seeded with sewage sludge) at Lawrence Berkeley National Lab, California, USA - Biofuel... | ecosystem: Engineered > Bioreactor > Anaerobic > Unclassified ...
AGTGGTTCCTATGATGACAGTGGTTCCTATGATGACAGTGGTTCCTATGATGACAGTGGTTCCTATGATGACAGTGGTTCCTATGATGACAGTGGTTCCTATGACGACAGTGATTCTTATGACGACAGCGATTCTTATGACGACAGCGATTCTTATGATGATGGCGGCGGAGATGACTGGTAATAGACTGCGGCGCTGCTGCCTGGGGATATTCCTGTTCTGTGCCTGTACCATTACAGTCCAGGCTCTCGACGGGACTGCAGACAGTTCCATAGCTGAAGCCGGCAGGGGACGCAGGATTACGGTTAACCTGGCCAGCAGAATCCTGACAGTATATGAAGGAAATCAAAAGCTCTGCATGTTTCCCGTGGGGCCTGGGAAAGTATCGACTCCCTCGCCTACGGGAACGTTTGCAGTTTTCAGTAAAGAGATGAATCCCGAATGGGTCGATCCGAAGGACGAGAAGAAACGTATCCCCACAGGAGTGTATAATCCCCTGGGTTATCGTTGGCTGGGGTTTTATGATACATACGGCATCCATGGTACGAATATGCCCGGCTCTATTGGGTGGTATGTATCCAATGGTTGTATCCGCATGTATGAAGATGATGTGGAACAGGTCTTTGACCTCGTAGAGATTGGGACGCCGGTGGAGTTGTATTATGACCGTATGGTGCTCGAACGGGAAGAAGACCAGTCTCTTTCGTATTACATTTATCCTGATGGGTATGGCCTGCAACCACTGGATATAGCTTCCATCAATGAAGTGCTGGCAGCTTATGGCATCGATGATTTTGAAAGTGATGAGGCCATTGCGGCCAAGATTGAAGCGTCTGATGGATCGCCGACGGTCATTGGCCGGGAATATCCCGTGTATATCAATGGCAAGCTTCTGGAAGGTAAAGCTGTCTGGCAGCGTGGCGTGTTGTACCTTCCAGTAAAAGCTGTCGCGGCCGCCGTGGACATTACTATACAGTGGGATGCTCCATCGGGGCTGTTGTATACGCCTCTGGGCCAGGCGCCGGGGTATTTGAAGAAACATCATATTTATTGTCGGGCCGATGATGTGCTGCAGCTCTTTTATCTTACCGGTGAAATTCGTGATGCTCAGGTGTATTCGGCTCATTTAGATTGGCATGCTGGTCTTTCACGGGCTTTCCATTCTGAAAAGTTATATCCTGAAGGGGCATTAGTGCCATTTATCAAGGTCTTATATATGTATATATTTGCGTGAAATACAGCGGATTTTTCTTGCAGTTACAGGCTAGATGATATCCGCTGTTTTTTTTGTTGGAGTAGTCATAATATCACATTGACAACGGTCTATGTATAGAGTATAATAATGATGTAAAGAATTGTTATTAACTAGTAATCAAGTCGTATTGTTATAAGGAGAAGCCTATGTTTACCCTATCGTCTGATACCATACAGTATATCAAACAAAAAGGCAGCCATATTACGATTAGTATGCATTTCGTTCCAGCTGTCAGTGGCTGAGGCTGCGCTAAAAGTGAGCTGCGGGGCAGCTTTAGACCGAAAGTCACGTTAGGCCGGCCAGAGCAAGACGCGAATTGCGAAAAAGCGGAGCAGGACGGCATTGTTATTTGGTACGACCACAAAGTGGCAGTACAGCCAGGAATGGATAGTATTACCATATCTTTGAAGTCGCTGTTGTTGTTTAAATGGTTGAACGTGACCGGAGTTCAGGAAATTCCTGTTCGCTCGGCCATGGAAATGGAAAATATGTTATAAGTAAGATAGTATAAAGGCTGTCACAGAAGTGAAAATACTTTTGTGACAGCCTTTTTGTGACAGTATGTGTTTGCTGGGGTAATTGTTTATTCTTTTTCGGTCTTGATCCAGGACATCATGCTGCGCAGTTTCGTACCCACTTGTTCGATGGGGTGTTCGGCGTTTTCGCGGCGCATGGCCAAAAATTCAGCCCGGCCGGCAGCCCTGTTTTCCAACAGCCAATCCTTGGCAAATTTGCCGTTCTTGATTTCTTCCAGGACTTTCTTCATTTCTTTTTTCGTATCTTCCGTTACGATGCGCGGCCCTACTTTATAGTCGCCGTATTCGGCGGTGTCGCTGATGGAATGCCGCATCTTGGCCATGCCGCCTTCGTACATGAGGTCGACGATGAGCTTCATTTCATGGAAACATTCGAAATAGGCGATTTCTGGTTGATAGCCTGCTTCACAAAGCGTTTCAAAGCCGGAACGGATCAGACGCGTAACGCCGCCGCACAAGACGCATTGTTCACCGAACAGGTCCGTTTCCGTTTCTTCCTTGAATGTTGTCTGGATGACGCCGGCCCGGGTACCGCCGAGAGCGCGGGCATAGGCCAAGGCCAGGTCGAAGCAATTTCCCGTAGCGTCCTGGCCGACGGCAAATACGTCGGGGACACCGCCGCCTTCCGTGAAGACACGGCGGACGAGATGGCCCGGTCCCTTAGGGGCGACCATGAATACGTCTACATCCTTGGGTGGGATGATTTGGTTGAAGTGGATATTGAAGCCGTGGGCAAAGGCCAAGGCACTGCCAGGCTTGAGATTGGGTGCGATTTCATCGCGGTAGACGTCAGCTTGTTTTTCGTCGGGAATCAGGATCATGGTGATGTCAGCTTGTTTGACTGCGTCAGCAACTGTCGCAACGGCGACACCTGCGGCTTTGGCTTTGTCGATAGATTTGCTGCCTTCATAGAGACCAACGACGACTTGGATGCCGTTGTCCTTCAAATTCAATGCATGGGCGTGGCCCTGGCTGCCGTAGCCGATGATAGCGACGGTCTTTCCCGTGATTACATCCCAGTTTGCATCTTGATCATAATAAATTTTAGCCATAATAAATCCTCTCCTCACAATGTAGATAATGTAGTTGCCCTGTACAGGGCCAAGCAAGTGTGCGTGTTTTCGTTACGATAAGGCCGCAGGGCCCGGCTGCTGGTAATTGCCCAGGTACCATTTGACGAATTGGCTGGCAATCCGCCCGTTCCGCCCAGAATGTTCCATTTCCCAGCGGACCCCTTCGATGCGCAGCGTTTCCGCTGGCAGCAGGATGCCTTCTTTTTTGAGTTCATGGTCAATCATTTGCAGGTATTCGGCCTGGGTCGGTTCTGCGTAATGCAGGATCAGGCCAAACCGGTCTGACAGGGAAATGGATTCGTTGACGCTGTCGTGACGGTAGACTTCGTCTAAGTCATCATTGCGCTCCTTCCACGTTTCCTTCAGCAGGTGCCGGCGATTCGACGTGGCATAGATGAGGACGTTGTCCGGCTGCGGTGTTACGCCGCCATCGATGACGGATTTGAGATATTTATATTCCCGGTCATCTTCGTCGAAAGATAAATCATCGAAGAACAAAATAAATTTTTTGCTTTGTATGCGCTGCAGCGTTTCCATGACCGCGGCCAGGCGGTCCATTTGGCTGCGCGTGAGTTGAATCAGGCGCAGGCCTTCTTCGTGGTACATGTTGACGAGGGCTTTTACGGCAGTCGATTTTCCTGTGCCTCTGGAGCCGGTCAGCAGTACGTTGTTAGCTTGGCGATCCTGGATGAAATTTTCCGTATTCAAGCGCAGCTTTTCTTTTTGCTTTTCATAGCCGATTAAATCGCTGAAGTCAAGCTGGGGGAAATTTTCAATGCCTGTCAGCTTGCCCGTGGTGTTGACGCGGAAAGCGATATAGCGGGCTAACTGGCCGCTGCCATAGCGACAATATTGTTCCAGCAGCGTATTGGTGCCTTCTTCAGCAGAGCGGGCTTGCTGCAGCTTGCGGCAGAGCTGGTCCAGGTATTCATACGATACGGGCCGGGCTGGTGCATAGTCGTCTAGGACAGCCAATGATGTGAGTGACGATGTCGGTATATGCAGATACGGCCATAGTAGTTCCATATCGTGACGCAGTACCTGCTGCAGGCCGGCGCCGTTTTGGCCATGTGCCTCGATGGAGCGGGCTGCGGCGTTTTGTCCTTCGCCGAGCAGATACATCAGGTATTGGGGCAGCAGGTTGCCTGTGAGGCCCAGCTGCTCTGCTTTTTCTACGAGGGCACCGGCCAGACGGCTTTGACAACAGCGGTCTTGCGGTTGGGCCAGTACAGCGAGCATGGCCGACACGACGGCGTCTTCCAGCAGGCTGCGGCAGATGATTAAAGAATGTAAATCAGGATAATTCATAATGACTCCTCTCGATGACTGCAGGATGGCGCAGGTCCATGCCTACATTTTTTTGACGGGTACGGTACCACGGGATAAGGCGATTTGTCCGGTCCGGGCCATTTCGATGATGTCATATGTGGACAATGTGTCCAGCATGGCATCGATATGGTCCTCGCTGCCGGTCAGGCGCATTACGAGGGAATCTTTATTGACGTCGACGATTTTGGCATGGAACAGATCGGCCAGATTCGTCAGCTCAGAGCGGCATTGAGGTGTCGCTGATTTTACTTTTATCATAGCCAGTTCATAACTCAGGAACGGCGCATCGTCTAATGCGACGACCTTGAAGACATCGATGAGTTTGGCTAGCTGGTTAATGGCCTGATCAAGCTCCCAACGGTCTTCTACAGAAACGACGATATTGATGCGGGTCACGTCCGGTTCTTCCGTATAGCCGGCGTTGATGCATTCGATGTTGATGGCCCGGCGGCTGATGAGTCCGGCCACGTGGGTCAGGACGCCCGGTTTGTTATCTGCTAATATGGCCAAATATTGTCTCATCATGATTTGTCGCCTCCTAATATCATTTGATCCAGCCGGCTGCCGCCTGATACCATGGGCAGGACATCTTCGTCTTCGGGAATGTAGACGTCGACGAGGACCGGCCCGTTATGGGCAAAGGCTTCCCAGAGGACGGCGTTTAATTCTTCCGGTTTATGGACGGTAAAGCCTTTGACGCCCATGGCTTCGGCCAGTTTGGGCAGTCTCGTATTGTCTTTTAGTACGGATTGGGAATAATGGCCGTCGTAGAACATACGCTGCCACTGATTGACCATGCCGAGTACGCTGTTGTGGAATACGATGGTTTTTATATTGAAATGACACCGCGAGATGGTGCTGAATTCCTGGCAGTTCATCATGATACTGCCATCGCCTGTGAGCAGGACGACCGGTGTATCGGGATTACCGCATTTGGCGCCCATGGCAGCAGGCAGGCCAAAGCCCATGGTACCGAGGCCGCCTGACGTGACGAAATGGCGCGGATTCTTTATGTTGTAGAATTGGGCGGCCCACATTTGATGCTGGCCTACGTCGGTGACGACGATGGCATCATCGCCGGCATATTTTTGGACGGCTTCGATTAGCTGCTGCGGCGACACTTTATCTTCCACGTGGCGCGATGCAAAGGGATAGTCCCGTTTCATAGTGGCGACATGCTCCTGCCAGTCTGCCGTCTGGCCTTTGAAATCACGGCGGCTGCGGAGAATCTTGTCGGAAAACAGCGGCAAGGACCAGCGCAGGTCTCCGTTGATGCTGATGTCGGCGTGGATAATCTTATTGATTTCTACTTTGTCGATATCGAAGTGGACGAATTCGGCATGAGGGGCAAAACTGGATACTTCGCCGGTCACGCGGTCATCGAAGCGGGCTCCGACGGCCAGGAGCAGGTCACATTCCATGATGGCTTTGTTGGCCGCATAGGAACCGTGCATACCGGCCATGCCCAGATGGTTGGCATAGCTGTCGGGAATGCAGCCGATACCCATGAGCGTCGTCACGACGGGAATCTGGGTGTGTTCCACCATGCGGCGCAGGGGCTCGGACATATCCGATAAAATCGTTCCGCCGCCTGTGAGGAGCAGCGGCCGGTTGGCTTCTTCCAGGGCACTGACGGCTTTATCGATATCGAATTCTTGTCCGACGTAGCGGCCGCTGTAACCGCGCAGATGGACTGCATGGGGGTATACATAATCTAGTTTGGCGTCGAATACATCCTTGGCGACGTCGATGAGTACGGGACCGGGCCGGCCAGTACTGGCGATATAGAATGCTTCCTTGATGACCCGCGGCAGGTCGCGGACATTCTTGACCAGGTAATTATGTTTGGTAATGGGTGTCGTAATACCGGAAATGTCGGCTTCCTGAAAGGAATCGCGGCCGATGTATTTCGTGCCGACCTGGCCGCTGATGATGACCAGGGGGATGGAATCCATGTGAGCTGTAGCGATGCCTGTGACCATGTTGCAGACTCCCGGGCCGGACGTGGCAAAGCATACGCCTGTGCGGCCTGTAGAGCGGGCATAGCCGTCGGCAGCATGGACGGCGCCTTGTTCATGTCCGGTCAGAATGTGGGGCAGACCCGATTTATACAGCTCGTCGTATAACGTGAGCACGGAGCCGCCGGGATAGCCGAATACGACTTGGACATTTTCCTGTTTCAAGCTTTCGATAATTGCTTGTGCACCATTGATGATCATGACTTCACCTTCTCGAATTAGTTTGGTGTTGGAATTTAGAATGGGGTAAAAAAGGATAAAAAAAACCCGTCCCATAATAGGGACGGATATATATTCCGCGTTACCACCCTGATTCTCGAAGATAAAGATATAATTATCTCCAAGCACTCTACAACGTACCAACATACGCGCTTCCTATAACGGGAAAAACCCGTCGGCACTTAATAATTATTCAGCACCGCTTCTCCGGGAGGATTTTCACGTGTCTGCAAATACCGGTTCACACCACCCACCGGCTCTCTGTAATTTGACTGGACATGCTACTCTATCCCATCATAGAATTTCAAATATGCTTTTTCGTAAAAGCTTGTTGCCATTATACATAAAGCGTCAGGCCTTGTCAACAATTTTTTATTTCCCTGTTAGTTTTTGGAGACGCACTGATTAAAGATGAGAAATATAAAAATATTTAATTTTAAAATACATGCGAGAAATAGTGTTAAAATTTAAGTTAAACGGCTCAAAAAATGATGATAAATACGGAATTGAGACAATGCTGAAAAATCTAAAAAATTTTGAAGTAATAATCGACCTTACGGGTGCCTTGTGGTATGATAATGAATAGGTCTATGTACCTGTTATTTTACGTACAATGCTTATGGAGGTGCAGTATGAAAGAATATAAACCATTTAAATCGGGAAAAGTGCGCGAAGTGTATGATGCCGGTGACAGTATCATCATGGTGGCAACCGATCGTATTTCTGCCTTTGATCACATTTTGAAAAATAAGATTACTAAAAAAGGTGCCATCCTCACGCAGATGTCTAAATTCTGGTTCGATTTCACACGGGATATCTTGCCGAACCACATGCTTTCTGTCGACGCTCAGGACATGCCGGAATTTTTCCGTCAGGAACAATTCAACGGCAACAGTATGAAATGCAAAAAGCTGGAAATGATTCCTATGGAATGCATCGTCCGCGGCTATATTACGGGCAGCGGCTGGGAAAGCTATCAGGAAACGGGCAAGGTCTGCGGCATTCAGCTGCCAGCTGGATTGGTCGAATCTGAAAAACTTCCTGAACCGATTTTTACGCCGAGCACCAAGGCTGAAATCGGCGACCATGACGAAAACGTATCCTTTGAACAAAGTATTGACGTACTGGAAAAGAAGTTCCCCGGTAAGGGCAAAGAATATGCGACGAAAGTCCGGGACTACACGATCGCTTTATATAAGAAATGCGCTGATTACGCATTGTCCCGGGGTATCATCATCGCCGATACGAAATTTGAATTCGGCCTCGATGAACAAGGCAATGTCATCTTAGGTGATGAAATGCTGACACCGGACAGCTCCCGTTTCTGGCCGCTAGCAGGCTACCAGAAAGGTCAGTCTCAGCCTTCTTATGACAAGCAGTTTGTCCGCGACTGGCTCAAAGCCAATCCCGACAACGACTTCCTCCTGCCGCAGGAAATCATCGATAAGACGATTGAAAAATACCAGGAAGCATATGAATTGCTGACGGGCAAAGAATTTAAATAAGCATTGACGCCGACACTCTCCGGATTTTACCGGGGAGTGTTTTGTGGTATCAACCATAAGAAAGGATAGGATGAAAGGCCAAAGGCTGTTGAAGGACATTTTTGAATTGGTGGGCCTGCCCCTTTGCATCGCGGCAGGAACGGCTCATAGCCGATGTATTGATCGGTAAATGTAGGCATTGGGGTTGGACGTAGTGGAGGAAGGCACGGCAGCTGACGTATCGGGTATTTGCATCAGCCTGGAAGGATTGCGCCACCGTAGGTCGTGACGGCAAGCCCAAGGTCCGCCTTTGCTCTCGAACAAGATGGCAAACTCTGGTTCTGCACCAATGACACCAAAGAAGTGTACAAGGATATGCAGGTCAATCCGTATGTAGAAATTTCAGTTTCCAGTTCTTCCTATGCTTGGATCCGGTTACAAGGAAAAGCGACTTTTGCAGATAACTGCTCCGTCAAAGAAGCCTGCCTGAAGAACCCCATCGTAAAGAGCCAATACCAGACGGCAGATAATCCAATTTTTGAAGTATTCTATCTGGACGAAGCCAAAGCAGTCATCGCCGATTTCACTGGGAATCCGCCTAGGACGTACGTGGGCTGATCCCCAGGTAATACAGGGGTCCTGCGATGCCAAAGAAAACTCAGGGGTCTTTGTGGGCAGCTCGTTGCTGAGGTGAGGAATGTTTCTTCAAAGACGAACAGTCGTTGCCGCGGCAGGGAGTACAATGCAATGTATACAGCTTGCCGTCTTGTGTGAGGACCCCTTCATTTTTCAGGCGGTTCCATTCGACGGATAAGCCGCTGCGTTCGATGAAGAGGTAATCGGCCAGTTCCTGCTGGTTGAAAGGAATGGTGAAGGCGCCGCCGGCCAGCCGGTATTGCTCAGAAAGGTAGGAAAGCAATTTATGACGTGTTTTCTTGGCCGATAAATGAATGACTTTGCGGACCAGGCTGACGTATTTCTCTGCCAGGATATGAATCATGTTTTCGCTTAGTTGTTGATGTTGCAGGCAGGCTTTATCGCAGAGATGAAGTATGCGGTCGATGTCGATGAGCAGGACGGAGCAGTCGGTCTGAGCCGTAATGTCGACGAGGAGACGCTGGCTTTTCGTCGCACAAAAGGCATCACAAAATAGCTGGCCAGGTTCCATGTGACTGATGATGCAGCGGTTGCCCATCAGGTCGGCATAAGACGTATAGACATTGCCGCTCAACAGGATGCCCAATGTATTGACTGATTCACCAGCCATGAACAGGACGCTGCCCTTGGCGTAATCCCGTTTGCGGGCCTGCAGGCAGTGCAGCAGCGGCAGCAGTGCTATTTCTTCAATATGGTCGAACAATGGGTTGGCGCGATACAATGAAAGATACTGTTCCATAAATCCTCCTTGATGTTGAAATTTCAATAGATTAATTATCTTCATGGTATTATACTCAACATAACAAGTCAAGAATGATGAGTGTTAAATAATATAACGCTAATATCCGTAAAAGGGGCTGTTTATCACACAGCGAGCGGATGGCTGCGTGTTTTACCAGACGTTACTATCCATGGGAAATGTGAAATATACTATTGGGAGGAATACATCATGATTATCAATGTCTCGAAAGAAACGTTCCACGAAATGGTGGAACAGTCAGAAAAGCCTGTTTTAGTGGAATTTTGGGCACCTTGGTGTGTGTATTGCCAGAAATTGTCGCCTATTCTCGATATGTTGTCAGATAAGCGAGGAGATGCCCTGCCTATTTGTAAGATTAATACAGATGAACAGAATGAACTTGCGTCCCAGTTGGATGTTGAATTTATTCCGACGTTGTACATCTATAAAAATGGCAGCCGCAGCGAAAAGCTGGTGGCCCCGACTTCGGTAGCACAGTTGGAAGAATGGTTGAATCAACACGCCGTTTAGTGCAGACCAGGATTTCAATTTGATGCATATAACTACCCTCTCTTTTCTCCGCACTACAGATGGAGAACCCTGAAATGACTCCTTGGCAAATGACCCAATCCTATACTCCGGGATTGGGTCATTTGTTGGGGAGATTTTTTATTTCACCAGGGAGCTTCTGGGCATGCTGTTTTTCTCGTTATGGATTTTCCAAAAGAAGGACAACATGCTATAATATTTGCATCGAAGTGTGAGGTGATGGTCGTGGCAGCCAAGTTACTTAAGCAACTTTTTGATCTGAAATCGGACTGTGCTCCTATGGAGGAAATACGGAGCCGCATAGAAAATGATGCGGCTATTAAAGGCGCGAACCTGGCCATTTTAATCATGGCTATTGTCATCGCTTCTGTCGGATTGAATATGAACAGCACGGCAGTCGTCATCGGCGCCATGCTCATATCGCCGCTCATGGGCGGCATCGTAGCGACAGGCTATGGCATGGCATCGTACGACGTGCGGTTTATACGCCGCTCTTTGATAAAATTATTTTTTCAGGTGCTGTTTTCCTTGCTGGCGTCTATGCTGTATTTTACGTTGTCGCCTATCTCTACGGCATCATCGGAAATCTTGGCGCGGACGGAGCCGACTATATGGGATGTCCTCATTGCCTTTTGCGGCGGCATTGCCGGTGCTGTGGGGAATACGAGGATTGAAAAGAGCAATGTCATACCAGGTGTCGCCATTGCGACAGCTCTCATGCCGCCGTTATGTACGGCCGGCTATGGACTGGCTGTCCACTCGGCGAAATATTTCTGTGGCGCCTTGTACTTATTTTTCATCAACAGCTTTTTTATCGCCTTGTCCAGTTTCCTTATCTTCAAACTGCTGGCTGTTCCCGTCAGTGAGCGCGTGGATCCGCAGCACATACTGCGACAGAAGGCGGCGTTGTGGATATTGGGGATTTTTGTGACTGTTCCCAGTGTATACATGGCCTATCAATCGGTCAATCAGGATATCGAGCAGACTCAAATCAAAACATTTATCCGGACAGAGGTCCATTTAGACCACGCCAACGTCGTGTCGTATAACTTGACCCATACGACGTTGCAACTCGATTTAGTGGGAGTCCCGTTGAGTGCTTATCAAATCGATGAACTCCAGCAGTCTTTACAGGGCTACAGTAAACTGAAGGACAGAAAGCTAAAGGTTGTCCAGGATAACCGGGCTCTCAGCCGTGAAGAAGTGCAGCAGATCATTACGAATAAAATAGGTGAAGGGGGCAAGACCGACGAGGGCCAGTCCTATAAGGAACTGGTGAATAAATATTATCCAGCCTACCAGCAGACGGAGCAGGATAAAAAAATAGTCCAGGATATCAAGAAACAGGCAGCTATACTGTTTCCCGACATACAGGCGGTCCAAGGCGGTTCATTGTTGGCGGCGGATCAGACGGGTACGGCCTATCAATCATTTGTCATGACCATAACCGTCAAGCGTCCTGTGACTGCAGCCGAAGCCGGCACGATACGAAAATGGATCCAATCACAGGTCCGCCTGCCTGTGTTGGTCATGATTCGTTTGGCCGATGGCGACGCGGAAGCCGTATATGGTGATGGAATCGTACCATAGTATTTTAGTTTGTAAAAGGGAGTGTGTCTCTATGGAATGTGAGTATACTAAAGAGCAAGAAGCTTTATTGAAATCAGGATGTTTTACCATTATTGCCGGTAAGGATGTATCGGCTACGGGCCGTGTGCTCGTAGGGCATAACGAAGATGATGGCGGCCGGACCGTGTTCCGCTATACCCTGGTGCCTCAGGCCGACTGGCCCCAGGGGGCGGTGGTGCCGGCTGAAATCGCACCGTCGGAATTTGCGCCAGCCCGGCAGGATGTGCCGCAGGTACGGCATACGTCGGAATATTTCTGGGGCGAAGTCCTGGATATCACCGATGGCAAATGCGTGGGCATGTCCGGTGCGGACCGGCTCATGAATGAACACGGCGTCTGCGTCGTCACCAATAACGGCGGCTTGACGTTGGATCCGCCCTTGGGCGGTGGTACGCAGGAGGTATTCTATGTCCTGCGCCGGGCTATGGCCGAACAGGCCGAGACACCGCGGCAGGGCGTGTTGATCGCCGCCCGGCTCATCCGGGATTATGGCTATAAGGCCTGCCGGATTTATTCCATAGCCAACAGTGAAGAAGCTTGGGTACTCCAAGTAGCCAATGGACATCAATTTGTAGCCCGTAAAATCAGGGACGATGAAGTATTCGTCGTACCGAATTTCTTTACGATCCGCCAAATCGATTTCAGCGGCGGCAGCGAAATAGAACCGGGCATCATGGGAAATGATGAATGGCTGTGGTCAAAAAATCTGGTCCAGGCAGCTATCGATGGCGGCAGATACCAGCCTGCCAATCCTCAAGATACGACTTATCCTGATTTTGATTTTGCGTATTGCTATCAGCTCCACGGCGTTGCGCCCCACCCGTATACGTGGAATACTCCTATGAGTTCCTATCGTATGCGTCATGCTATCTCGCTCGTGACCGGCAAGGAATGGATCGGCGATAACAGCCAGGTCCAGGCCAATCATCCGGAACAAGGGTTCCCATTCACGATTCAGTCTGGAGATATTGCTGGCGATGACCGGTATACGGGAAAAGTTACATTGGATATGATCAAGTGCGTGTTGCGCAGCCATTTTGAAGGGACGCCTGACGATCCGCCAGAACTGCGGTCTGCCGTACCGGGTGGTAATCCTCATGATGCGCCTCAGATGCGGCGTATCTGCACGCAGACTACAGGTGACAGCCTCATCTTTGAATTGGGAACTACGCCGGCATTGACGACGATTTGGGTTTCACCGGGCCGGCCGTGCGAACTGCCATATTTTCCCATCCATGCCTTTGGCGCCGAAAAACTTCCGGATAAATTGACGACTGTAGCCGATGGGGCTGCGGCCATGGCGACGCATTTCCTGGACCACCCCGGTTTGACGGCGTGGAACTCTGCGGATGCCTGGTGGCAGATGCGCGATTTAGAAAATTGCCTCGATTTGCTCCATTGCCGAGTCATGGATGCGCACACGCAATGGCTGCACGAGAAGGACGTCAGCCTCGATACGGATAATGCCCAGGCAGTGGCCCAGGCAGCAGCTCTTGACACTCCCCAGCAGCAGGCGTTCCTGGCGCAATGGGATAACGACCACTTCGATGCGGTTTTTGCTGAATTACAGGCCCGGCGTGCGGCTTTGCCCGTCGTCGCAACCGAAGCGGTGACTCCCGTCGTGGCCAAAGGCGACGCAGACGCAGCTGTCGTTGTACGGTTCCGCCTGGAACCGGGAAGTGTCCTGGATGAAGGGACTCTCCTCATGGGCATCGGCGGGACGAACAGCCAGATGTATAATCGCAGCGTGCCCATCGTATGGCAGCAACCGACGGCATTGACATGGCAGGACGGTTGGTGGACGGCGTCATTTTCAGCCCGCCTTCTCGTAGCGGAACACCCTGCTGCCCTGCCGGGTAATTTGGAATATTATATCAGCGGTAAAGATACGGCCTGTGTGCCATTCTGCGGCATGGTCGTACTTACCATCACAGACGGGAGGTAAATAGGATGAAAAAACTTGGATTTGGTATGATGCGGCTGCCTTTGCTCGATCCCAATGATGTGACTAAGGTGGATTTAGACCAGGTGTGCCGTATGGCCGATGCTTTTTTGCAGGCAGGATTCACGTATTTTGACACGGCTTATATGTATCACAGCCACATGAGCGAAATCATGTTCCGTGAAGCCGTAGCAAAACGCCATCCCCGGGATAGCTACTTCCTGACGACAAAAATGCCGACGATGTTTTTGAAAAATGCTTCTGACCATGAACGTATTTTCCAAGAACAATGTGAAAAATGCGGTGTCACGTATTTTGATAATTATTTGCTCCACAATTTGAATACCCGCAACTATCCTATTGCTGAACGGTTGGATACATTTGGTTTTGGCCGCCAGCTCAAGGCTGAAGGGCGGATCCGTCATTTGGGATTTTCGTTCCATGACGGGCCGGAATTACTGGAAAAAATATTGCTGGCTCATCCGGAAACGGAATTCGTACAGTTGCAGCTAAACTATATCGACTGGGATAATGAAAACATCCAATCGCGGAAGTGCTATGAAGTTTGTGAGAAATACCATAAGCCGGTCATCGTCATGGAACCGATCAAAGGTGGGACACTGGCCAATATCGTACCAGAAGCGGCCAATCTATTTAAGGCACAGGAGCCGGATTTGTCTGTTGCTTCCTGGGCCATCCGCTTTGCAGCCAGCCAGCCCAATGTCATGATGGTCTTGTCAGGTATGTCCAATATGGAACAGATGGCCGATAACATGAGCTATATGAAAGACTTCAAACCGTTGACTGCCGGGGAAATGAATGTCATCGCCCAGGTGGTCCAAATGATCAATGCCAGTATCGCCATTCCCTGTACGGCCTGTGGCTATTGTGTCGAAGGTTGTCCTAAGCACATTCCTATTCCCAAGTACTTTGCCTTCTACAACCAGCAAAAGCAATTCGATGAAAAGTCTAATGCCAAATTCTATTATGGCAACTACAAAGCCGACGCAGCTTATGGGAAAGCGGTGGACTGTATTGCCTGCAAACAATGTGAAAAAGCTTGTCCCCAGCATTTGAAGATATCGGAATTGATGAAGGATGTATCGGCCATTTTTGACGCGCCGTAATATACCGAAAAAAAGCAATCCTCAGGATACATTACGTTTTTTCCTGAAGGATTGCTTTTTTTGTGGGATGTTGCTGTCGTATTCCGCAGGTCTTGTCATGGACATTTATGAAAGGTAATACTATAATTAGATTATAATAATTATAAAACACTTTCTTATTTATATTTATATTTTTAATTTTTTTAGTATAGGTGGATATCATGAGCGTGATGCGGTGTATAGATAAAATGAAAAACAGCGTCCTGTTGACGGTATTGAGCATTACAGTCTGCTTGTTTGCGATGCTGTTTTCCACTGCTGGATATGCGGCACAGGAGCAAAACGGCCGACAGATAGTGAAAGTAGGCTATTTTTTTGACAGTGATTTCATGAATAAATCCACTGATGGCATATATGGGGGATATAATGTAGAGTACTTTTATGAACTATTGAAATACACGAACTGGCAGTATGAATTCGTGGATTTCAACGGCTTTGACGAAGCTATGACGGCTTTGGAAGCGGGACAAATCGATGTCGTGCCAGCCGTGTTTTATTCTGAAGACAGGGCCCGGAGATTTCTCCTTTCAGACGGTGATATGGGAAATATATTTGTCACATTGATAGTCCGAGAAGGTGATACGGCGCATCCCTACAATGATTATGCATCCTTCCAGGGGATGAAGGTGGGAATATTGGCAGGGTCTCTCGATGGTGAGCGATTCCGTGAGTGGAGCGCGGCCAAAGGAATCGCCGTGGATATCATCCCAGTCAAATCCGAGAAAGAACTACTGCAGTCCCTCGATGACGGGCGGTTTGATGCTGTGGCCATTACGTATTTAGGCGCTAGCAGCTCTTATCGCATCGTCGCAGAATTTAATCCCATGACCATGCGGATGGCTATGCCCAAAGATCGCACGGAACTCATGAAGCAAATGAATGAGGCCATGGAAGGCGTATATATCAACAATCCATCATTCCAGACGTCGTTATATTATAAATATTTTGCTGTCAATCAGACGAAACGGCCGGTCTTTACACTTTCAGAACAACAGTATATCCAGCGGGGAGAAACAGTCAGAGTCACGATGCAGTTAGATAATCCCCCCTTTTCTTATGAGGATAGCCGTGGTCAGATAGTGGGAGCACTACCAGATTTGTATGAATGGATTTCTCGGCTATCGGGTTTAAAATTTACGTTTGTTCCTGTAGGTTCTATGGACGAAGCCATGACCAAAGTGGAACAAGGCGAAGCCGATGTGATTGCTAAAATTACGAACGATTCCAGGATGGCGTTGTCTCATCATATTCTCCTTACGAAGGATTACATGGATTTGTCCTTAGCGCAGGTGACGCGTAAGGGGACAACCCGAATCCATAAAATAGGGATACCCGTATCTCTGGTTACGGTATTCTCACAAAGACCATTCCCAGTCAATCAGGGCGAAACAACTGTTATCCATTATCCCAACAACGCCCAATGTTTCAAAGCTTTGCAGGAAGGGACTGTCGATGCGGTTTTTATGAATGAGGCTTGTTTGAATTACCATATCAATTCGAACAGGGCGTCTGATTATACAGTGACTGCACTCAGTGAATATGATTATAAAATTGCGGCTGGAGTACTCTATGGTGGCAATGATGCTCTGTACGGCATCATGAATAAGTGTTTCCGCTTTATCGGCAAATCGACATTGGATGAACTGATTCTCAAGTATGCTATTGCTGGTGATACGTCATTTGGTTCTTTTATCAACCGGATTCCATCTCATATCATCATCGCTGCTGTTGTGTTTTTAATAGGTGTAGTAGTAGCGTTGATTGTATTGATCCTGTTGCTCATACGTAGCAGCAGGGCAAAGCAAGCTTTGCACATGGCGAGGGAAAAGACGCAGCAGCAAGAAGAAGAGCTGCGTATTATCCGTAAGACGAATGCCGATAAAATGGAATTCTTTGGCAATATCAGCCATGATATGCGGACTCCCTTGAATGGCATCCTGGGCTATACGGCATTGGCGTTAGTTTCTAATGAGATTGCCGCCATGAAGACCTACTTGCAGAAAATAAAAATTTCCGGAGGCTTGCTGCTCGATTTGGTCAACGATACGCTGACCTTATCCAGAATCGAGAATAAGAAATTTGTGTTGAATCAAGAGACGATTTCTGCAGAAGCCATGCTCCAATGTATCGTCGTGCCTATTCAGGCTGCGGCTGCAGCCAAACAGATACAATTCGATGTCCAGGCTGCGGAATGCTCGCAAGGGTATGTTTATGTGGATAAACTCAACCTACAAAAAATCTTTTTGAATTTATTGTCCAATGCCGTGAAGTTCACGCCGCCCGGGGGAAAAGTGGAATGGATCGTCGAAGCGGTGGAGCCCGATAGCGATTTGTGTAATTGCAAAGTTACTGTGAGGGACAGCGGCATCGGTATCAGCCCAGAATTCCTGCCTAAGATTTTCGATGCGTTCGCGCAGGAACATCCTTTAGCTGCTGAGAATATATCGGGGACGGGACTGGGACTTTCCATCGTGAAGCATCTCGTCGAAGCGATGGGTGGAAAGATTGCCGTGACCAGTGAAAAAGGGAAGGGCACTGAGTTTACCGTATGGCTTCCCATCAAACAGGTGGAGCATTATGAAGCCATATCGTCGGATGAGATGGATACGGCAAGCCTGGCCGGTAAGACCATCCTCGTTTGTGAAGACAATATAATGAATATGGAAATATTATCGTCCATTTTGGAACAAAAAAATATGCACGTCCTGTCGGCGGCTAATGGCAAGGAAGGCGTGGAGCTATTCAGCCAGTCTAAAGAACAGGGCATTGCGGCTGTTTTGATGGATATACGCATGCCGATCATGGATGGATATGCGGCTGCAGCGGCCATTCGCACGCTGCCCCGCGTCGATGCTGCTACCGTGCCGATTGTTGCCGTATCAGCCGATGCTTATGCAGCGGATATGGAAAAAAGCCGCGCTGCCGGTATGAATGCCCATTTGGCCAAGCCCATCGATCCAGTGAAATTGTTCCAGGTTTTAGTAGAAGTAATGGAATGATAATGAAGGCCCGCATGGAATGAGCGTATATCTTTCCGTGCGGGCGTTTCTGTTATTGCACACAATTGATATTATTTAAAACTTTTAGCATATCATTGTTGATATAATTATTGTTTAGTGTTATTGTTGGTTTATAATATTTTTTTAGGAGGAATTGTATTATGGAAATTAAACAGGAAAAGCATGACACGACATTACGGTTGACCTTGATTGGAAGATTGGATACGACGACGGCGCCGGAGTTGCAGGCAGTCGTTCAGAGCAGCTTGGAAAATGTTGCGAAGCTGGAATTGGATTTTGCTGCCGTAGAATATATATCGTCAGCAGGACTGCGCGTGTTGCTCATGGCCCAGAAATGCATGGCCAAGCAGGGGAAGATGGAATTATTCCATGTTAATGAATTAGTGATGCAGATCCTCGATATGTCCGGATTCAGCAAAATCCTTACGGTTGTTCGTTAGATAAAGGGGTGTCGTATAATGGGGACACTGACTGTGGCAGCTCGCATAGAAGAGCTGGAGTCTGTTCAGGAATTTATCCAGCAAGAGTTAGACTCCCATGACTGTTCGCCTGCTTTGGGATTTCAAATCAATATTGTAGTGGAAGAAGTGTTTGCTAATATAGCGTACTATGCCTATCCGCCAGATAAAAAAGATGGTCTTGCCTGGGTCGACTGCCATGTCGACAGCGATACAGCTATGGTGTGCCTGCGTTTTTGTGACGCTGGCATTCCCTTCAATCCTTTGGAACGGCAGGATCCTGATATTACTACTTCCTTGGAGGAAAAGACGGTAGGCGGGCTGGGAATTTTTATGGTGAAGCAAATGATGGACGAGGTTGTCTACGAATACAAAGATGGTCGCAATCAATTATCTTTGAAAAAGAAAATATCTTAGTTTTCCTAAGAAGGAGTAGTGACCTGACATGTCTTTCTTGCTTTTACCGATACTCCTGACAGCGGCCATGATTGTTGCGGCGATGATAGGCTGTTATTTAGTCGATAAAAAGACCAGGCTGGGTGCGTGGCCGCAGCGGCGCAAGCAATTCGTCATGGGACTGGCGGCAGCCATTGCAGCCATGGTCATTTTGCAGTTCGGCTTTTCTATACACGGTGCGTCCGACGGCCTCCAAGATATAGTACCTCTTTGTGCGGGCCTCATTTTTGGCGCGCCTGTAGGGCTGGTATCCGGTTTTGTGGCGGCGTTGATGGCCGTTGTCATCAGCCCCGGTGACTTTACGCAGTTTACCATCGTCGTATCCTTATGCGTGGCTGGTGTATTTTCTGCATTTTTGCGCCATTTTATCTTTGATGACAAGATCGCTTCGCCTTATTATGGATTGGCGGCCGGGGCAGTCATGTCCGTATTCCATATGCTGATATTGCTGGTATTTCATATAGAGGATATGACGCAGGCCTATATGGCCATTGCTTTTATGGCTGTGCCGCTGATTTTGGTCAGCGCGGTAACGGCTATGCTGGCGCTGCGCCTCGTGGCTGTGATTGGGCAGGAAAAGTCATCCCATAGCAGCAAATCTGGCATTGCCCAGACATTCCAGCGCTGGCTTCTCGTCTGTATTTTGGCGGCCTTTGCCATAACCTGTACCTATTCGTGGCTGCTGCAGACGGAATTGGCTAAAAAGGATACCGAAAATATTTTGCGATTGAATCTTGTCGATTTGAACGCCGATATCATTGAAGTGTCCGATAAAAATTTGCTGCGGATTGCCCGCCAGACAGCGCAGCAAATTACGCCGGATTATTACAAGAATGATGGCACTCATAGTACGCCTTACAACGAACGACTGCTCACTTTGATGAGGACGTTCAACTTGTCAGAAATTGATCTTATCGATGCTAAAGGGGTCATCGTAGCCAGTACGAATCCTAATTTTTATGGCTATAACATGGCTGATGGCGCTCAGTCTGCGGCATTTCTTCCTTTATTGCGGGGAAAAGGCGAACTTGTACAGAAATATCAGCCTATTTCCTACAATAAGTCTATATCGCGGAAATATGCCGGTGTATCCTTGCCGGTAAGTGGTTTTATCCAAGTCGGATATGATGCCGGTCAATTTCAAAAGAGTATTGCTGATGCGGTCAATGGTTTTACGCGTAATAAGCATGTCGGAGAAAACGGCGGCATCATCATTTGCGATGCCAAAGGCATTATTGTCAGCGATAACAGTGGCTATGAAGGGAAAAGGTTGGCGGACAACGGCTTGACGATTACAAAAGAAATCCTGCCGAAAATTAGCTTCGACGCTTCCGTCCATGGCGTCCCTTCCATATGTATGTATGATGTGGCTGAAGGGTATCAGATCATTACCTACATCCCCTATGAGGAGGTAATGCTGTCCCGCAACATTGCCGTGTATATTACTTCTTTCATGGAAATCATATTGTTTGCTATGATTTTCTTGTTGATTTATTTCTTGGTGAAAAAGATCGTCGTCGAAAATATCCATAAAATCAATGAATCCCTGGCTCAAATTACCAGCGGCAACCTCAATGTCCGCGTCGACGTGCGTACGAATGAGGAATTTACATCGCTCTCAGAGGATATCAATGCTACTGTCGATACGCTGAAGAAATATATTGCCGAAGCGGCAGCCCGCATCGACAAAGAACTGGAATTTGCCAAGACCATTCAGTTATCCTTATTGCCCTCCGTATTTCCACCATATCCGGATCGCCTTGAATTTGATTTATTCGCTTCGATGGATACGGCTAAAGAAGTAGGCGGCGATTTCTACGATTTCTATCTATTGGACAAAAATCACCTGGCCTTCCTCATTGCCGATGTGTCCGGCAAAGGGATTCCTGCGGCTATGTTCATGATGACGTCCAAGACGTTGATCAAAAGCCTGGCTGAAAGCGGTCTGCCTGTGGCCGAAGTATTCCGTCAGGCCAACGAAAAGCTCTGTGAAAATAATGATGCCAACATGTTCGTTACAGCCTGGATGGGCGTGCTCGATTTGACCAGCGGTCATGTGGAATATGCCAATGCCGGTCATAATCCGCCGCTGCTAGGCAGCAAGGACGGATTTTCTTATCTTCCATCGCAGCCTGATTTCGTTCTGGGCGGCATGGATGGGATGCCCTATGAGTGCCAGCAACTGCAGCTACAGCCGGGGGATACGATCATGTTGTATACAGATGGCCTTACCGAAGCCATGAATGAAGCGGGGCAGTTGTTCGGCGAACAGCGTGCTCTGTCGGTACTGCAGCGGCAACCACAGATGACAGCGCAGGAACGGGTAGAAGAGATGACGGCAGCCGTAGCTGAATTTGTCGGCCAAGCCGAACAATCGGATGATATCACGATGCTGGTCCTGACATTTAAAGGCGCGTCAGAAGATGTACCATAGTATTACTCGGGGGATATGAATAAATTTAGGTTGTATTTTGGTGAATGCGATATAATGATTATAAAAAACAGCCCGCATGGAATGGAAAATATTTCCTTCCGTGCGGGTTGTCTGCTGTAGATTACACTTTTACCATTTCTGAGTTTCAATAGCCTCGGTTCGTGCCTTTGCCAAAGCCCCGACTGTTGTTGATATTGAGCTTGTTCTATCGGAATTGGTATAAGCTGTCACCGTATCTGAGGCGCTGCCCGTATAATTTGTCATTGTAGTGTTCATGTTACCATAATCTCGAATAAGGTAGATTTGGTTATCGCTTCCTTGAAAATACGTGGTAGTACAATTTGTATTTGCATCATATGTGTAGCCGGCACTGGCGTACATTCCTTCTGTATAGGTATACTTACCATTGGTTTTCTTTCCGTAACTATTAATCATCAATCCCCAAGTACCACCATTTTCGAAATTTCCTTTATCTACTGTATAGATTTTATAATCTGGATCCTCAGTCCACTTTTGGGTAGCCTTATCATATTTCCCCCCTTCTTTTCTCCACAAAATAGTCATTCCATTTGCCAATTTTAATGTCGTGAGATATGTTGGGGAAGCACGATTTAAAACTTTTGTAGGATCCCATGTACCTATATATTTATTATCCGTATCATAATTATTTTCTTGTAAGCCGATGATGGATTTAAGTTTGGAACTAATAGTACTATACATACTCGAAGAACTGTCTTTGATATCCGTGTTGAACCACACGAATCCCCCGACCAGCAATATGAGCAGCAATATAATCCCGTATTCAGTTAGTCCTTGCCCTTTTTTGTTTAACATAGTTTACCTCACTTAAAACGAACGCTATATAAAACTGGTAGCCATCCTTACGAACTAATAGGTATATAAGCTTATGAGAACTGTTGTTTTTATATTTCTAATTTCTGTTATTTATAGTTTACTATATCTATTAATAAACTTCAATTCGCATTTAAGCTATAAATCAGTAATAAATCGTCTAATTCAGTACAGGAAATCGATGCTATTCTATTTTTGAATGGAAATATAATCATATCGACATTTTTTTGTATCGTATATATGACGAAACGCTGACAGCGGGAATATTTGTGTCAGCGGTTGCGATGCTGGGGTTTTGCAATTACCCTTCCGATTCCAGCGTGTGTTCGCTCGTGAAGCGGACTGTGCGGCCTGGGAGTATTTCTTGAAGAGTCGTTTCGTGGGTTGCCGTGATGATGGTCTTGCCGGCTAGATGGAGCGATACGAGAAAGTTGCAGAGCCACTGCCGCGTTTCTTTATCGAGGCCGTTGAATGGTTCATCGAGCATGAGTACGTCCGGGTTCAGGGCCAGAACTGCAGCAATGGCAGTTTTTTTCTTTTCGCCGCCACTGAGTTGGTACGGTGGCCGTTCTGCCAACTGTTTCAAGTGGAGCATGTCCAGACAATACTGGACACGGCTGTCGACTTCATCCGGTACAAGACCCATTTGGCGGGGACCGAAGGCAATCTCATCGTAGACGGTCCCACAAAAAAGCTGTACATCCGGGTTTTGGAAGACGTAGCCCATTTTCTGATGGAACGATTTGGCAAAGGGGACATCTTTTAATTGCTTTGCCGTAATGGCGGTGCCGTTGAAGGTATAGATCCCATTGATGGGGAAGATAAGGCCGTTGAGCAATTTGAACAGCGTCGATTTGCCGCTGCCGTTAGGACCGGTAATGTATATGGTTTCGCCGGCAGTGATGCGCAGGCTGATATCGTCGAGTGCGATTGTGTTTTCATAGGTACAGGTGATATTTTCCAGAGTGATCATGATGCCGTCCTTTCGAGCCAGAAGAAGAGAATACATAAGCTAATCAGTATGATAATATAAAGCACGGTCGTCCCATGAAACGTATGGGTCCTGGGGATGCTGTATGAACCGGTGAAACAGCGGCAGACCATGGCTTGGTATGTTTCTTCCGACAATTCCTTGGATTTCAGAAATGTAATGCCCAGTACGCCGGACAGGGATTGGTATTTTTTATCATTTTTTCCGACGGAGCGCAGTTGCAGCGCCTGCAATAACTGGATAGACAAATCGCCTAAAATAGTGATGTATTGTATGGTCATATCCAGCATCATGATGAACAGGTGCGGTACGTGCATCATGGTCAAGGCGGCGGTAATGCGGTTCCATGGTGTCGAATGGGACAGGATGGCCACCAATAGGACGGTGAGAAATGTTTTTCCTGATAAGATGAAACAAGACAGGGGATGGCCCAGCCAGATAGCCGGAGCGGTGATGATGAACGTAAAAATAGCGGCGAATAATCCCTTTTTGAGTAATGTTAGGATGTCCTTTCCCGGCTGCGCGGCCAAATATACGAGGATAGCCGTACCGACAATTGTGGGGAACAGGATATGCGTACTCATGGAAATGAGGATGATGAGTAATAAAATGAGCAGTACCTTGAATACCGGACTCAGGACGAACTGTTCCTTTTGCAGGGGCTGGCGTAACGCATCGAGACGGCTCAGTAGATGATATAGGGATTTGCCGATATATTGATCGGCGTCCTGCGGCGGTTCATATTGCTCGGATACAACAAGCCAGGGCGGCAGAGGGACCGTCCTGGCTTGTTGTATTTCCTGTAATGCGGGGGATGAAGCAGTATTATTTTGAGGGGAGGGTTTCATGATACATCGTTCCAATCAATTTAAAGATGATAATGAGCAGTGCTGTTCCGGCAATGGCTGACAGGATATAGCCGGCAGCGTCAGGCAGACCAGCTACGGAATAATCGGGCATGATAGCATTGAAATTAAAGCCATTCAGCATTTGATGCGGTGTATAGCCGAGAGATTGACCACCTTGTGCAACATCGGCGATATCTTCAGGGCTCCATTCACCCCAGGCATCGCCTTCGGCCCACAGCCCCAGAGGGGTGCAGATGACCAATGCCGTAAGCAATCCGTAAATCGGGCGCAATCCCGTGGATGCATTTTGACTTTGTGATCGTGCCAGAGACGGAGCGGATTTTTGGATGAAACTATAAATAGCCAATGTGAACGCTGCTTCGACAATACCGGCGACCAGCATATGCGGGATTACCATGGCCGGGATGGACACGCCCAGGGGATACGGGCAATACAGCGCCTGGCCGGCTGCATCGGTAAATAACATGGGCTGGATGCCGAATTCCACGGCGGCACAAAACGCCGCTGCGACGATTCCTATATAAGAGCCGATGAGGATGCCGGCTTTTTCACCAGCAGCACCGGGGATGAGACGTGATAAGACTTTGTAGATGCCATAGCCAGTGAACGGCAGGATAAATGCCATATTGAAGCAATTCGCGCCGAATGATAAGATACCGCCGTCACCAAACAGCACGGCCTGTATCAACAAGGCGATGCTGACGGCAATGCACGCCGCATAAGGCCCGAACAGGATGGCAATGAGCGTGCCGCCCACGGCGTGGCCCGTTGTACCACCAGGCAGGGGGATATTGAACATCATCAGTAAGAATGCGAATGCGGCACCGACGCCAAGCAAAGGAATGCGGTCCTGCGGCATTTCTTCTTTGATTTTTTTTAAGGAATAAGCCCAAATAGGCACCATCACAGCGGTCATGACGCCGCATGTCGATGGACTGAGATAGTTATCTGGAATATGCATGTTGAAACCGTCCTTTGCAAGTTAAGTATCTATTTGTAGTATATCATGTTCTGGACAGGTCATTAAGCCCCCCTGGGGGATAGAAAATGGAAGAAAAATTGTTTTTTACTTACGGAATCTGTAAGGGACAGCTAATTGTCAATAATATGAAATCATAATATAATAAATGATAGATATGAGTGTCAAACTAGCTGGCTGTGTATGGAATGAGATTATCGATGAAAGGAAGATGAATATACTTGATAGTAGATACGTATGGGTACATACTCAAACAATTTGTCGATTTTACCAAAGTGAAATTTTCTGCATTGGCCCAAGCAATTGGTTATGATGTGACATATATTAGCAAATGGTACAATGGTGCCAGACTGCCGGCTTCCAAAAAGGTAGATATCATCAACCAAAACATGGCAGGGTATTTGGCAGACGTCTTGATACAAAATGGTCAGTCCACAGAATTTGTCTCTGTATTTGGGTTCTATGGCGTTCATTCACGGGAAGAACTTTCATTTCAGATTTATGATTGTCTGAGTAAGGCATATCGATTTTCTATCAAAAAACACCCTGCGCCGTCTGCCGTTAAAATCGATGAAAGCCGTGTTGTTTTAGGGCGGGCAGAATGTAAGTTGTTTTTACAGGATATATTGAAAAAAGAATTGGAGACGATGACGGATATTCCTCATTTTCTCATTACAGGTGAATTTTGTGATTTGGCCGATATGAAATTTTGGAATTATTTGGAATCAGTAGGTTTGAAAGCTTCACAGTGTCATATTGATGTCAACATGAGCTTACATAAATTGCAGATTAATCCAGATGCTTATTGTGACAGCCTGTACCATTGTCTGAATTCGCTGATCAATTACAATTTTACTATATACGAAAAAAAATCTGATGCTAATAGTAATATGATTGTGTTAAAAGGTAAATTCGTCGTCCATTATATCATGGATACAGAAGGCTTTATTGACATGTGTACATTTTTGACTCATACACAACAGGTCCAGACGGTATATGAGAAGTGTGCTGCTATGTTTTCCGAACAACCGCAACTACTTATTCCCAAGGAAACATTGGGAATGCAGGAATTTGGATTTCGCGATATCTTTTTTACATCAAACCGTTTTTTTCATTTTTTGACTAATGGTATCGAGTATTTGCTGCCAGATGAAGTATATGACAGTATTTATGAAGGGGCGGCACAAGGACTGTACTTTCCGGCTACGACATATTGGGTGGAACGAATGAAATTGATGTTGAAAAATGTCATGGATAATTCGGCGATTACATTTTTGATTCCGACCAATACATTGGTTCGGTATTTGGAAACGGGATATATCATGGTAACAGAAATACATTATAAGCTGACCCCGGCAGAACGGCGGAGCCATATTGACCAAGTATTAAAAGCGATGAAAGCGAATCCCAAGATACGGATTGGAGTCTTTTATTCGACATCCGGCAACAGTAGCTATTACAATTTTTCCAATGTCTCTTTTAATTCGAATTATTCGACGGGATTTTTTAAAAAGAATCTCGATTATCTGAATCCGGGGACACCGCATACGGCGCTGATTAACCATCCTATCTTGCTCGATTGTTTCCAGGAATTTTTCAATCACCTGATGCAGACACCGAACTATCATGAGTATACTGTGGAAGAACTGACCCGGCTTTGTGAAAATTATAAATCGTTGATTGAGCAAATGATTAGATTGTAAATTTGTGAATTGCCAAAAATTTGCTAGAGATAAATCAAAAAAGCGGTCCTGCAGAGTATGAACTCTTTACAGGACCGCTTTTTCAGAGGGTTATATTTAGATAATCGGAACGCGGGGTTAAGAAAGTGGTACAGTATCTGAAGCCTGTTATTGACCTTTGAAATGTTTTTCTTTGCGCTTTTCAACAAACGCATTCATGCCTTCCGTTTGGTCTTCAGTGGCGAAGCACAATCCAAATACTTCATCCTCATAGGCGATACCCGTGATGATATCGCACTGCAGGCCGCGGTTGATGGCTGCTTTGGACAGTTGAACGGCAATGGGGGCGTTGCTGGCGATTTTCTTTGCTACTTTCATTACGGTAGGCATCAAGTCTTCTTGGGAAACGATTTTATTGATCAGGCCGATTCGATAGGCTTCAGCTGCGTCCATATTGCTGCCGGTATAGATGATTTCTTTACCATAGCCAATTCCTACGATGCGGGGCAGGCGCTGCGTACCACCGAAGCCGGGCGTGACGCCCAGACCCACTTCGGGCTGACCGAATATGGCGTTATCCGAGGCATATCGAAAATCACAGGAACAAGCTAATTCACAGCCACCGCCTAAAGCGAAGCCGTTTATTGCGGCGATGACAGGCTGCGGCAACTGTTCGATGTCCGTGAAGGTGTCTTGACCAAGTTTGCCAAAATAGCGGGCATCCAGAGGTGCTTTGCTGGCCATTTCCACGATGTCTGCACCGGCGACGAAGGATTTCTGGCCGGAACCGGTAATGACTAGTACTTTTACAGCTGCCATGGCGGCAACGGCGTGGACGCATTGTCTGATTTCGGTCAGGGTAGCAGCATTTAAAGCATTCAATGCTTTGGGACGGTTGACGGTAAGGACGCCAATACCGTCTTCGGTGACTTCAAATAATATATTTTTAAATTCCATGATAGGGGCCTCATTTCTGAAAAAATTAGGATAGTCATGGCACGGGAATAGGGTTTATTCCGGTGCCATGATTTCCTGAGGAGGGTTTTATCGCAGAATCAGCTTGTTATTTCCCTTGCAAGATATAATTGCTGATTACGACGCGCTGTATCTGATTGGTTCCTTCATAAATCTGCGTAATTTTAGCATCCCGCATGAGCCGTTCTGTCGGATATTCACGGAAATAGCCATAGCCGCCTAAGATTTGGACAGCATCTGTCGTGATGCGCATAGCTGTATCCGATGCAAATGTTTTGGCCATGGCCGCCTCTTTGCCACAGGGGACACCAGCATCGCGGAGGGACGCTGCATGCCATACGAGCTGACGGGCAGCTTCGATTTGTATGGCCATGTCAGCCAGCATGAAAGCGATAGCTTGATTTGCTGCAATGGGTTTACCGAACTGTTCCCGTACTTTTGAATAATTCAGCGCTTCTTCATACGCTGCCTGGGCAATGCCGACGGCTTGGGCGCCGATGCCGATGCGGGCACTGTCTAGTGTGACCATGGCAATCTTAAAGCCTTCGCCGTCTTTGCCCAGTTGGTTGACCTTGGGGATGCGACAGTTTTCCAGTATGATTTCCGTCGTCGAAGAGGCGTGGATTCCCATTTTCTTTTCGTGTTTGCCTACGGAGAAGCCCGGCGTGCCTTTTTCTACAATAAATCCGCACAATCCTTTTATTCCCTTTGAACGGTCCTTTGAAGCAAAGACTAGGAATACATCGGCGACGGCACCGTTTGTTATCATACATTTGGTACCATTGAGTATGTAATCATCGCCATCTTCGACGGCGACAGTAGACGCTTTGGCTGCATCTGAACCAGCATTCGGTTCTGTCAGAGCAAATGCACCGATTTTTTCCCCGGAAGCCAAAGCAGGAATATATTTTTGCTTTTGTTCTTCCGTCCCGGCTAATAATAAGGGAATCATGGCAGCCGAGTTTTGGACGGCTACGATAACAGCCGTGGAGGCACAGGCTTTGGCGATTTCCTCCAGTACAACGGCGCAGGAAACGGCATCCATTTCAGTGCCACCGTATTTTTCGGGTACGAGCATACCCATGAAACCTAATGGGCCGATTTGGTGGATATTATCCCAGGGGAATTCTTCTGTTTCGTCATAATAGGCTGCTTTAGGGGCAATTACTTTTTGAGATACTTCGTGAGCCATTTTTTGAATAGCTAGTTGTTCTTCGTTTAATAACATAATCTTCCACCTCATTCCGGCGAATACAAAGCCGGATTTTTTATTGTATTTACATTACAGGGTAAGGCCCATGAGTTCATCTTTGAAGATACGGGAATCCATGAGTTTTACGTCTTTCATGATAGGCGTGAAGTCCATCAAATCGAGAACGTCTTTTTGCAAATCGACGCCCGGCGCGATTTCAATCAGTTCAACGCCTTCTTTTGTCAACTTGAATACAGCCCGTTCCGTTACGTACAATACGGGTTGTTCAATTTTAGCTGCGTAATCGCCGCTAAACGTAATTTGTTCTACGTCGGTCAGGAATTTTTTGTTTGTTCCCTCTTGGACGATGACCAATTTGCCGTCTTTTATTTCTTCTTTCAAACCGCCGACTGTGAATGTACCACAGTAAACGACTTTTTTCGAGTTTTGAGTGATATTGATGAAGCCGCCGCAGCCTGAAGCACGGCCATGGAATTTACTGACATTTACGTTGCCGTGCATATCCGCTTCGGCAAGTCCTAAGTAAGATATATCCAGTCCGCCACCGTCATAAAAGTCGAATTGGTAGGGCTGATCGAGGACAGCTTGAGCATTGGCAGAAGCACCGAAGCTCAATCCGGCAACGGGTACACCGCCGAATACACCTGCTTCTGTTGTCAGTGTCAGCTGATCGGCAATACCTTCTTCGGCAGCGACAGCGGATACTCCGTCAGGTACGCCGATACCGAGATTGACGACGCAGTTAGGTAATAATTCCATAGCTGCCCGGCGGGCGATGATTTTGCGGTTATTCAATTTCATCGGCGGGATGGCGTCTACGGGAATTTTAAATTCGCCGCTCAGGGAAGGGTCATAAATATAGTCACAGGTCATCATATTATCTTCCGGAGCAGCTTGTACGACATAATCCACCATGGCACCGGGGATGACGACTCTGCGGGAATGGATGGAGCCCCGTTCAGCGATGCGTTTTACCTGGGCGATGACGATACCACCACAGGCACGGGCAGCTTGTGCGATAGAGAGGTTCTCGCCATTACAAAATTCGTGTTCCATGGAGATGTTGCCGTCTTCATCAGCCGTCGTACCGCGGACGATGGCGACATGGATAGGAAATGGTTTATACCAGAGCCATTCTTCGCCGTTGAACTGGATGACCTCGACGATGTCTTCCGTCGCGCTGGCGCTTAATTTTCCGCCTTCGACGCGGGGATCGACGAATGTACTCAGCCCTACTTTGGTAATGAGCCCGGGACGGCGGCCAGCAATATTGCGGAACCATTCACAGATGCTGCCTTGAGGCAGGCAATACGCTTCGACCTTATCGCTCATGACCAATGCACCCAGACGGGGAGCTAGGTTGTAATGGCCGGCAACAACACGTTTCAACAGGCCTTCTTCACCTAAATGATTCATGCCACGTTCTTTGCCGTCACCTTGTCCAGCTGCATGTACAGCAGTGAGTTGTTTGGGACTGCCTGTTTCTAAAAAAGATTTCTGAATGGCTTTCATCATTAATTCCGGTTGTAATCCGCCCATAAATCCGCTAAGGGCGATGGTTTGTCCATCTTTAATCAACTTTACGGCTTCTTCAGCCGCAATAAATTTTACCATAATGATCCCTCCTGTTATTTTACGTACGGTTTCATGACCATTGCGACTGCTTTGCCGTCAATGACGATGTCCCCGTTCTGGTTTTTTACGATGGTATCGAGCATGACGAGTTGTTTTCCGTCTACTTTTTCTGTTACTTCTACAGTGCACGTGATGACATCGCCGATAAATACTGGTTTTACGAATTTCACTTCCTGTGATAGGTATAAAGCGTTGTTTCCGGGAATTCCGCAGCCCAGGCAAGTGGAAATAAACGACGCTGTCAGCATGCCGTGGCATACATTCTTTCCAAACCGGGAATTGGCGGCATATTCAGGGTTGACATGGAGCGGATTAAAATCTCCTATGATGCCGGCATAATTTACAATGTCGGCTTGGGTTATTCCTTTGGTGATAGAAAACGTATCTCCGATTTGGATTTCTTCATACGGGCGTTCGCGAACAAATGTGTCATGTCTTGGCATACATATCTCTTCTTTCTATAGTGTATTTTGTGATTGACGCCGCTGGAACGGCTATCAATCGTTAGAGCCATCGGGAGACTTCATGGTTTGAAGTATACGAGAAAGTGAGGAGCTTTTGTACAGATGAAATATTGATATGTTTTGACAAATAGATTTGAGGAAATCGGAATGTTGACAAAATGATATGTCAAGTTGGCTTAAAATGTCAAAAACATTGTTATTTTTGTCACAATATTCAACGTATAAATTCCTTAGGGTACCTGATATAATTCAGCGTATAGTTCAATGAAGTTAGGTGTTAGAAAATGAATAACAAAGGAGGATATAATCAATACATGTGAAGTTTTGAACGTTTTTTAAATCAAATGAAAAAGAGGTGTACTAATCATGGATTTTAATGTTATCGCTATTATTTTAAGCTTGTTCGGCTTAATCGGGCTGGCATATCGAGGATTTTCAGTCATCCTCATGGCCCCCATATTGGCATTATTTGCTGCTACAGTGTCTGGTTTGGCCGTCATGCCCAGTTATTCAGAATTGTTTATGGGTAAAGCTGTTACTTTTATCAAATCGTTTTTCCCGGTATTCATGTTGGGAGCTATATTTGGCAAAATTATGGAAGATACAGGATTGGCCAAAAGTATAGCCAAAGCGTTGATTATCGGTTTGGGCAGAGAAAAAGCCGTAGCCTCCATTATTGCGTCGACAGGGATACTGACCTATGGTGGTGTAAGTGTATATGTCGTCGTGTTTGCTGTGTACCCCTTTGCAGCTGCGTTGTTTAAACAGGCAAACTACCCGAAACGGCTGATTCCGGCGATTATAGCCCTTGGCGCGTTTGCTCCGACCATGGATAGTATTCCAGGTACGCCGCAAATCCAAAATATCATTCCTACTAGTTATTTTGGTACGACGCTATATGCTGCGCCGATATTGGGACTGCTCGGAGCCATACTGATTTATGGCCTGGGATATACGTATCTATCTCATTGCGTGAAATCTGCTGTAGCCAAAGGCGAAGGCTATGGGAACCATACATTGAATGAACCGGAAGACAAAGGTGATGATGACCTGGTGCATTGGACGGTTGCTCTCTTGCCACTGTTAGCCGTCTTAGTCGTCAATTTTACTATTACGGAATTCGTCCATTGGGATCCGGGCATCTTGGATCCGTATAAGAGTATGAAATTGCCCATGGTAGCTGCCGCGGTCAAGAATGTTTCCAGCATTTGGTCGTTGATTATTGCCATCGTGGTTGGGATTACTTTGGCGCTTATTATTGGACGCAAGCAAATCAAAAGCGTGGATGCGCTTACTCGTATGCTGAATGCCGGTGCTATTGGTTCCTTGCTGGCCATTATGAATACAGGCTCCGAAGTGGGTTACGGAAACGTTATTGCCCAGCTTCCCGGTTTCCAACATATCGCCCAGGTTTTGATTGGTATTCAAGTGGGTGGTACGCCGCTATTTTCTGAAGCTGTCAGTGTTACGACGTTGGCGGGCATCACTGGTTCGGCATCGGGTGGTATGGCAATTGCTCTGGAACTGATGGGGAAAGATTGGCTGGCCTGGGCGAATCAAATTGGTATGGATCCGCAAATCCTGCACCGCGTAGCTTCTATGTCTTCTGGTGGTATGGATACGCTTCCACATAACGGGGCAATCATTACACTGCTGGCCGTCTGTGGTCTTACGCACCGTGATTCCTATAAAAATATTTTTGTTATTACATTGCTTAAGACCTTTGCCGCTTTTATGATTATCTTGTTTTATTTGGCCACAGGGCTATATTAAGGAAAGTTTCCAGATAATCGAAGTGTTTAAAATCCATAATTCCAGAAAACAGCTCTTGGATGCATTACGATCCAGAGCTGTTTTCGCATATTCTATATTGTTGGAGACATATGATATAATTAATCTTAAGTTGAATCGTCTGAAAGTTCATGAATATACCACAAAGGAGAGTGGCCGTGTCCATGCTCACAGATTCCTATCATTTAACGTTAAAGCAATTGATGGACTATACTCAAATAAAATTTTCCTACTTGGCAGATGCCATTGGATATGATGTTTCTTACATCAGCAAATGGTATAATGGGGCCAGGCTGCCAGCATTAAAAAAATCTGATTCAATTAATTTGGAAATAGCAGCGGTTTTTGCTGAAGCCATCGTAGACAGCCACAAGGAAATGGAATTTGCTCAGGAGTTTTCTATTTATGGCAATGGATCCAAGGAGGAGTTATCAACACAGATTTGCAATTGTTTGAATCAAGCCTATCGTAATTCCGTTAAGAAGCAGCCTGTGTTTCTCAGCGATGAGCTTGAAGAAGTAAAAATAGTCATGGGTAAAGGGGAATGCCTGAAAATATTACAGGAACTGCTGAGACGCGAACTGGAAAATATGCAGGACATACCGACTTTGCTCGTTACCGGCGAGTTTTGCGATTTAGCAGACATGCAGTTCTGGTCTTTGTTCGATTCAATCCAATTCAAGGCGCAGCAGTGCAATATCGGTGTCCATCTCAGCCTGCAAAAAATCCAATCTCATGCGGCAACCTATTGTGACAGCATGTATCGTTGTCTGAATACGTTATTTAATTGCAATTTTACCTTGTACGAAAAGAAGTCTGAGGCGTATAAGGATACGATTGTCTTGAAAAATAAATTTGTCGTCCAGTATACCCGCAATACTGAGGGATATATCGATTTTTGTATCGTAATGACAGAACCGTCGCAAGTGCAGGCAATCTATGAAAAATGCGCATCCATGTTTGCAGAACAGACTCGGTTGCTCATGCCCAAAGAGACTTTGGGCATGCAGGAATTTGGATATCGGGATATTTTCTTTACATCTAATAAATTCTTTTATTTTATGGTCCATGGAATGGAACTCATGCTGCCGCAGCAGGTATTTGACAGTATTTATGCCGAAGCAGGACAAGGCAGGTATCTTCCAGCTACGCCATATTGGGTGGAACGGATGCGTGTCGTCTTCAAGACGATTGAAGAAAAAACGGCCATGACATTTCTTATTCCTACGAATTCACTTATCCGTTATCTGGAAACGGGCCATATTTTTGTGACAGAGATTTATTACCAGTTGACTCCGGAAGAACGGCGGCTGCACATTCGCAATATCTTGGATATAATGAAACGCAATCCTAAGATACGGGTGGGGGCCTTGTATTCGACATCTGGAGGCAGCAGTTATTATAATTTCACCAACGTGTCTTTTTATTCCAATTACACATCGGGTTTCTTCAAAAAGAACCCAAAATATCTGCATGAAGGAACCCCTCCTATTACGCTTGTCAATCATCCGGTGTTGTTAGATTGTTTCCATCAGTTTTTCAAGCATATGATGGAATCCCCCAATTACCATGAATACGCAGCTGAGGAATTGACTATGCTCTGTGATAAATATCAGTCGCTCATCGAACAAACAATACAGCTGGGTGAAGTGATTACTGAAGAATAAAAATCATACGGATATAAAAAGTGTACCTGCGCCGATGGGACTATTCCGCATCGGCGCAGGTACACTTTCTATATATGGAGTAAGGTAATGTAATCAATAAATGAAATTTTCCAATTGGGTGACGGCCAAGGCATATACTTTCGTCCGGTCATACAGGGAAGCGAGAGAAGCATATTCTTTTAAGCTGTGGGAGAAGCCGCCCATGATACCGCAGCCGCATAGTACAGGTACACCGGCATAGGCGATATTACCAGAATCGGCAGCTCCGCCGGAGTGGATTTTTCCGAATGGCGGCAGCCCTAGTTGTTCCGCCGTATGGCAAATGAATGCATGGAAGGCGCTGATGGCAGGTGTTTCCGTATAAGGCTTGAATTGGGCCATATCGAGGTGATATGTCGTCTGCGTACCCGGTATAAACGTATGGGCCATGATTTGCGCCATCTGTTTGACGATGCGGTCGTGTTCCGCTTCTGAATCGATGCGGATGTCGATGGCGGTTTCACATTCATCGGGGATGCTGCACACGTGGATGCCGCCTTTGATGGTGGCTGGTGTCACGGTCGTCCCTTTATCGACATCGGTCAGTTTGATGATTTTTGCCAATTTTAAGGCCGTTTCATTGATGGCGTTTTTACCAATCAGGAAATCGTTGCCAGCGTGGCCGCCGACGCCATGGACAGTCATGTAATAGGTGAGCTGGCATTTGCGGCCTATGCAAAGCTGATTCGTCATTTCCCCGCCTTCCATATTAAAAGCGCAGAGCACGTCCCGGCTTTGTTCCGTAATGAATTCGTCGGCATGGTTGCCGATGTGGTCGGATTCTTCTTCGCAGACAAGCATTATCTTGACAGGACGGTCTTTCCAACCGGCGGCATTCAAGGCTTTGACAGCGTACAAGGCGATGACGATACCCGGCTTCATGTCATGGACACCGGGGCCGTACAGAGTATCCCCATCTTGCTTAAAGGGATTGGACCGGCCATATGCTCCGGCATGGAACACCGTGTCCAAATGGCCGGAAAACAGGACGGGCTTGCCAGGGCGATCTGCTCCTAGTATGCCGACGAGTATGCCTGCCCGGTTGGGGGCGACTTCATGGACTTTGCAATTGAATCCTTCCTGTTCGAATTGTTGCTGGAACCAGTCGCGGACTTTTTCTACATTGGCTTTTTCCGTGAAATGACCTTCCATATTGACGACTGTTTTAACTGCTTCGAGCATTTCCGCCTGATGATTATCTACATAGTCGGAAATAATTTTTTTGTAATCCATAGTAAGCTCCTTTCGAGAGATGTTAGCAGAGCCTGAATATGTGGTGATTGATGGCATATCTCTTTTTCTATGGTTCAATTATATAAATTTCAGGACTTGATTCATATATGGATTTTGTGTAATACTATAAATATATTGAGGGGGGAGAAGAATCTTGAGGTCCAGATTCTACAAACTGATTTTTCTGAAAGGAGAACACGATGACAGATACAAAGCGGTGGGATGTATCGACGGCGTCATTCCTGCAGCCTGTGCAGCGAGACTCGGTGGATGTCATTGAGGATTTAAATATTCGCGGTCCCCGTGAATTTCCTGTAAAAGTATTGATTAACGACGTGCAGGTCCAGGCCAGCCGGGCCCGGCAATGGCATTGGCATCAGGAGATGCAGCTATGTCTGGTCATACGTGGCGCCGTCACGTTCCGCGTCGGTCTGCAGCAGTATGATTTACAAACGGGCGACGGCATTTTTATCAATCATAAATGCCCGCACAAAGCGTTGTCACAGGGAAGTCAGCAGGGGACATTTATTTGTATCGATTTAAATGAAAAGCTGTGGCGCTCCTTTCCTGGTTCGGTTATTGAAACCCGCTACTTTAATCCTTATATTTGTGATTCCATATTGGAAGCGCTTAAGTTTCGTCAGGACGTGCCCTGGCAGCGAGATGTGTTGGACTCCATAACCGGAATTTGGCAGCTGATGATCACAAAGACGTTTGGCTATGAAATCCAATGTGTCATGCATTTATACCAGATTCTTTATCAGATTGTGACGCATTGTCCTCCGGAACCGGGACATCCCCACAAGACGGAACAGCTCCGTACCATCATCAGCTATATCCACGAGCATTTTTCTGAAAAGATTACTTTAGAGGCCATTGCCGGTCAGGTCCACGTCAGTACGAGCGAATGCTGCCGTATCTTTAAGCAGGCTTTGGGTAATACCATATTTGATTACATTTTGGAATGCCGCATCGACCAGAGCTTGGAGAAATTGACGCTCACGGAGGAACCCATCAGTTCGATTGCCTACGACTGCGGATTTTCTAGTGCCAGTTATTTTAGTAAGGAATTCCGCAAACGTATGAAAATTACGCCGGGATTGTATCGCAAACAAAGCCGAAGTCATGAAGAAAAAATTTTTTAAAGGAGTAGTAGCCAATAAATCTGTATTACCCAATATATGGCCAATGGATAGTTGCTGTAAAAGAGGGCTGCCACAGCAGTGAAAAACACTGTCTGCGACAGCCCTTATGTATATGCTAAAGGCTCACCAGCCTTTTTTATTTTTCCAAAAACCAGGGGAGAGCATGACGAGCAGCGTGAACATTTCCAAGCGACCCAGCAGCATGGAAAAGCAAAGTATACTTTTAGAAAAGTCGGAAAGACCGGAATACGTACAGGTGGCACCGACGATACCAAAGCCGGGGCCGACAGAACCCATGGTAGAAATACTGATACCGATGGCGTCGAACATGCTGATGCCATCGGCCGTCAGCAATAAGGCCCAAAAGACGATGAACATCATATAGATGAAGAAAAAAAGACAGACCCGGTTCGTTGTCGTTTCATTGACCTCGACGCCGTTCATTTTTATAGAAGAGACCATTTGCGGGTGAAATTGCTGCCATACCGTAGCATACGAAAGCTTAAGGAGCATGACCAGACGGGAGATTTTCAGGCCGCCGGCAGTAGAACCAGAGCAGCCACCACAAATCATGAGCAGGAGCAGCAGGTATTTGGAAAAAGAAGGCCAGATATCAAAGTCATCAGAGACAAATCCCGTAGTGGCAATAGACGCTGTTTGGAAAGAAGCATAGCGTAAGGATTTCCCCAAATCGTAGTCCATGCCGCTCATTAAGTTCAGCGTAATCAATGCCGTGGCAGTCAGGAGAACTGTTACATATCCTTTGAATTCTGAGTTTTTCCAAAAGACGCGGATACCGTCTTTATACGCGCGGTAATACAGACCGAAATTGACACCGGAAATAATCATAAAGAAGGTCATCCAGCCTTCTATGACGGGGTTGTTGAAATGAATGGCATTATTATCATAGGTCGAAAAACCGCCAGTGGCGATGGTGGAAAAGGAGTGGTTTATGGCTTCCATGAAATCCATGCCCAGAAGCAGATAAACGACTGTGGCCATAAGGGTAAAGCCACAATAGATCAGGAACAGGACCCAGGCCATTTCCCGAAGCCGCGGCAATACACGTTCTGGTGCCGGTCCGTTCATTTCGGCATTGTACATATGGACGGTGCCATGGCCGCTTTGTGGCAGAATGGCCAAGAAGATGACAATGATACCGAGACCACCGAGCCAATGGGTCATCGTACGCCAAAACAAGATGCTTTGCGGCAGGTTTTCCAAGTGGTCGATGACCGTGGCCCCGGTGCCGGTAAAGCCGGAGATACTTTCAAAGACGCTGTCCAGAGGGCCGAGATAGCCGCCGGCAACGAACGGCAGCATGCCGAGCAGAGTCACGATAATCCAGCCACAGCCTGTAATCGCGATACCTTCGCGAACCGAAAGCTGTTCTGTTTCCAATTTACCGGTGCGGTACAGGATGCCTCCCAGTATCCAACAGGCAGCCATGGAAATGAAAAAAGCACTGATGCTGGTTTCATTGTGCAAGAAAGCAATGCCTGACGGAATCAGTAGGACGAACCCGAAAGCAAATGAAATTTTGCCTAAAAAGTAGGATACTAATCGTAAATCCAAAATGAAAACTCCTTGATTATCATACAGGCTTACCAGTTGCGTAAGCTGACTCGGAACATTCCCTGTAAAACGACAAGAAAAGCGAAGATTTCCATACGTCCTAAAATCATGAGGAAAGCACATAACCCTTTCGTCCAGCCGGGGAGACTGGCAAAGCCACCGGCAAATTCTGTAATTTCCACAGCGGGTCCTGTACTGGCGAGACAGGCAATCGATAAAGCGAGTGAATCCATGACGGATAACCCAGACAGTGAAATAAGAATACCGCCGCTGAGGAAGCAGACGATGAACATAAAGAAGAAGGTAAGTATATTACCACTGACGGACATAGGAACGGCATTGCCGGCTACATGGATGGCGACAACCATGCGCGGATGAAGGGTTCGTCTCATTTCGGCAGAGGCCGACTTGAACAGGACGATGAAACGGAGTAGTTTGATGCCGCCGGTAGTAGAAATAATACTGCCACCGACAAATAAAAGAATAAATAGGAGATAATAGCTAAAAGACGGCCAGCCATGGATATCGCCCAGGGTAATCCCCGTAGTGCTGATAAAGGAAAGAACGTGGAAAAAACCATAACGCAGGCTGTCCATTCCGTCATATAGGTGATGAGTCCATAAATAACAAGATTCCAGCGAACCGAAGATAAGCAAGATGAATAAAAAAGCTTTTGTTTCCATGTTGCCCCAAAGATGCTTGATGTTTCGCAGGTGACCGGCTTGCCAATAGAGCAGGAAGCTGCTGCTGGCAAGGAACATGCAGCCAGCCATAATGAGCTGTACGGACAGATTCAGCTCGGGCTGGATGCGGCTGAAATCATAACAGCCGCCTGTTGAAATCGTGACCAGAGCCAGATTGATCGCATCAAAAACGGAGAGACCACACCAGTAAAATAATCCGGCCGCAAGGAGCGTAAAGGTCACATAGGCTGTAAAAACCCCATAAACCAACTGGAACATGTGATGAATACGCTGACTAAAACCAATCGTATGACGACCAGCTAGGGAGAGACCGAATTTGCCGCTGACGACGGGTAGGATGGACACTAAAAAGATCAACATGAGAGCTCCACCCAGCCATTGGGTGAGACTGCGCCATAATAAAAAAGCAGGAGAAGGAGAAACCAATTCTGTCAAACCTGTCGTCGTGAAACCGGAAATGCTTTCCCACAGCGCATCAGGAAAGCTGAGATAGCCGGCCATGGCATAGGGGAGAGCGCCGCCCAGAGACAATAGCAACCATGCCAGCAATAAAAAGGCACTTCCCCAACGGGAGGTGATGATGGATTGGTGATCCTGTCCCATGTGCCAACAGGCGATACCTATGCACAGGATGAGGATGGCAGCTTTACTGAAAACGAACCAGTCATCCGACCCTGTAGCGAAGGCAAAGACCGCAGGGAAAAGCAAACCGCTGCCGAGGTATATGAGGATGGCTCCTGACAGATAGAGTAATAATTGCTGTTTCATGACTAAGGCCTGCCTTGAAAGTATGTCATTACCTTTTTCGAATGTTCTGTAGCGGTAAATAAAATAGCTCGGTCTCCCACCTGCAGCACGGAATCCCCGTTGGGGATGAATGCTTTATTGTCGCGTACGCAGGCACATACTAAGCATTCCTGGGGAAGAGCGGCTTTGGCCAGGGGCTTGCCGGCGACAGTGGCACCTTGCTGGACAATGACTTCAACGGCTTCCGCTTTGGCTCCCTCCAGCAGCGATATGGAAACGACACCGCCGCTGCGCACGAAGGCCAGGACCTCACTGGCGCTCAATAGACGGGTAGACAAGGCAATATCGACGCCGACCTTTTCCATGAGATCGACATATTCATTTCGATTGACACGGACAATCGTTTTTGTGGCGCCAAGCTGTTTGGCAAGCAGGGCCAACATCAGGTTCAGCTTGTCATCTGTCGTCAGGCAGACCACCATATCCGCATTTTCTATGCCTTCTTCTGTCAATAAATCAATATTCGTGCCATCGCCGCAGATGGCGATACCATTATCCAGTTTTTCTGCTACGAGACGGCAGCGTTCGCGGTTGGTATCAATGATTTTTACTTCGACGTTTTGCTGGTCGAGCATGCTGGCCAAATAACGCCCAGTACGACCAGCGCCGATAATCATGACGCGGCTTACCTTTTCTGCTTTATTTTGCATGAATTTTTTACTGTACGAATTGAGCGTTTCCGGATCGCCAATGAAAAAAACGTTGTCCAGCGGTTCCAAAATATCGTTGCCGTGCGGGATGAGCATCCGGTGATTGCGGAAAATCAATCCAATCAGGATAGAAGGCGGGATGGGCAGATCTTGTAAGGGCGTGTTGATCAAGGGAGAATGAGCCTGTATTTTCGTCTCGATGAGCTGTACCTTGCCATTGGCAAATTCTTCCACGTTCAGAGCCATGGGCATCATGATGATGCGGTGGATTTCGTTGGCCATGATGAAATCGGGATTGAGCGTGAGGTCGATAGCGAAGGTCGATTTCAGGAATTCCTGACCTTCTCCTAGAAACTGTGTGTCCCGGATACGCGCGATGGTGTACGTCACATTATGTTTTTTGGCCATCATGCAGGCCACCATATTGATTTCATCACTTTCAGTAACTGCGATGAGAATATCCGCACCCCGCACATCGGGATGATTCATGGTGACGGGACTGGCACCGTTGGCAGTAATAGTCAGAACATCGAGATTGTTCCTGATTGCTTCTAATTGTTCATCGTTCTGATCGATAACGATGACATCATATTCTTCTTTTGAAAGCAGCTCGGCAATGCTATATCCAAGCTTGCCGGCACCGACGATAACGATACGCATATGAGTGTCACTCCTAATGATATTATTTTTATATTATATATTGATTAGTAAAATTTTTCTACTTGCTTTTGAAAAAAGTAAAAAAAGGCAGTTTTTTATTGTACCCTTTTCGACAGCAACGTGTTCCAGTACAGTGGTTTGAACGCAGTGAAAGCCAGCGCTCGGAGATGCTGGCTTTCGCAATAAATTATTCTCAGATATCCATTTTATAGGTGGGGCGTGTGTGTTGTCCCATAGATTTATTTGTTTCGGGAACGCAGGAAATCGTTGAAATCATTTTCCTGTATATATTCATAAAACAACTTATGTAACGGCAATGATAAGGTATCTCGTTTAAACGCGAGATACGTATCGCGGGTAAATTCTTTGCTATGTTTGTAGTGGAGGACTTCTGTATGGAGTGGATGAGGACATTCTGGAATCAGGATTTCCGGCAGGATGCCATAACCGAGGCCGTTAAAAACCATTTCTTTGCATAAATCGAGATTGCTGACATGGCTGCCTATTTTAGGCGGTGTTTTGAAATTATCATTCCACCAGGCCAGAATTTGTTCATGATAGTATTCTTCGTATGGATAGGCAACCTGGTTCATGGATGGTAAGTCTTTTATTTTGAAAGGCGAGACATGGACGGCAAGGACACGGTAAGTCAGCAACTTTATATATTCATCTTCCTTTAAGCCAGTGTAGTATTTCGTGAAGCCGAAATCGACCAGATGGGAATTGACGAGTTTTAGCACCTCTGATGTGGGCTTGACGACGATGTCAAACTTTATTTTTGGATATAATTGTTGGAATCCTTCCAATAGTGCTGGCAGATAATAGCGGGCAATAATGCTGGCTGAAGCTATTTTTAAAATACCGGCGACTTCTTCCCCCATATCGGCCAACTTTTCTCTGAAATTATTGATTTCACCTAGTAGCGTATTAGCAAATTGAGCAGTGTATTCGCCATGAGGAGTAAAGGTGACTCCTTTATTGGAACGATATAATAATTTTACGCCTAGTTCCGTTTCTAATTGTTTAATTCGTGCTGTCAGAGCTGGTTGGGATACATAGAGCGCGTTTGCTGTTTTCGTGATATTCCTCAATTTATATAGTGTACTGATGATTTGCCAGTCTCGTTCATCCATGATAGACGGTACTCCTTCCTGTTACGATTAAATTTCTATATTATGTATCATAAACCAGGTAGATTCATTTTTCAATATTACAGAAATACACCGGCGAGTGGGAGCGTTCACTGGCCGGTGCAGAAACTATTGCCGTTATTTTTTGTTTTTGATGATATCGCTGCATTTTCCGGCTCGTAAAATAGAGCTGGAACGGGTTCCGCCGATATATTTTTCTACGTCATAGCCAATCTTGATGTACTGGTCTATATCGATACCTGTCGTTACGCCGATTTCATTACACATATTGATCAGGTCCTCAGTGGCGATATTGCCGGAAGCTCCGGGCGCAAAGGGGCAGCCGCCCAGACCGGCAAAACAGGCGTCGAAACGAGTGATTCCAGCCATCATGCCAGCCAGTACATTGGCCAGTCCCAAACCGCGGGTGTTGTGGAAATGTAAGTTCCAGGTTACATCAGGAAACATCTTTTGGATATCCAGGCAATACTGATACACTTGTACTGGATGAGCCATGCCCGTCGTATCGGATAAGGATAATTCCCGCAACCCCAGATCATATAAGGCTTTGGCGACTGAGATTACTTGTTCAAATGGAACGATACCGTCAATAGAGCAGCCAAAGGCTGTGGAAATGGCACCGGATAGGGTTAAATTGTGTTCCTTGGCATAAGCGACACAGGCCGAAAAGCTTTGCACTGCTTCTTCGGGCGTTTTGTTCATATTAGCCAAGCAATGGCCGCGACTGGCAGATACAGTTAGTTTGGCTTTAGTCAGGCCAGCTGCTTCAGCACGCTGCAGGCCCTTGAGATTAAAAATCAAGCTGCGATATTCGACGCCAGGGACTTTATGAATACGTCGGCATACTTCGTCCGTATCGGCCATGGAAGGAATGGCCTTTGGGCTGACAAACGACCCGACTTCTATAATTTTGACTCCCGCGGCTATGCTGCGTTCGATGAGTTCGGTTTTTTGTTCCAATGATAATGATACTTTTTCATTTTGCAGGCCATCTCGCGGACCGACTTCACAAATGGAAATGTGTTTTGGCAGATGTAATAAGTCCATCAAATTGTCCCTTCTTCCTTTAACATATCGAGTGTCTTTTCGTCCAGACCGAGGAATTCTTTATATACTTCCGCATTGTGGGCACCAAGTTCTGGTCCGACCCACTTGATTTCCCCAGGTGTTTTGCTGAATACGGGAGCAATACCGGGCATTTTGATACTGCCAAGCTTGGGATGTGGCATAGTGACGATATCATGGCGGGCAGCATATTGCGGATCTTCGAAAATATCGGCAATACTGTATATTAAATTAATGGGGACACCTGCGGTATCCGCTTTTTCTTTTAACGCAGCATAATCGTATGTGCTTATCCAGTTTCGCATGATGGCATCCAACTCATCATCATTAGCGACGCGGTTTTTCATCGTATTGAAATGGGGATGGGTACGCAGATCTTCCCGGCCCATGGCTGTCGTAAGGTATTCCCACGTACGGTCTGTGCTGCAGACCAGGACGGCCCACTTGCCATCTTTTGTCTGGTATGTGCCTCCAGGACTGGAAGTACCGGACAATTTGGGACGGCGTTCGCGGATGATACCGTTTTTATCATAATCGGCGCAGAGAATTTCCATGAAGCGGAATATACCTTCATACAGGCTGATATCGACTTCTTGGCCTTCGCCGTGCAGCGCATCGCGGTGGTATAGTGCCATCATAGTACTGAAGCAGGCATAGAGGCCGGCGATGTAATCGGTCAGCGAGAAGGAAGGACTTACAGGGGGCCGGTCCGGATATCCCGTAATGTAGGTCATGCCGGAAAAGGCTGTTACCGGTGTGCCAAAACCAGGGAGTTTGGCATATGGGCCGGTTTGACCGTAGCCAGTAACATGGGTAACGATAATGTCCTTATTATGTTTGACCATTTCCGTGTAATCTATACCCCATTTTTTAAGAGTTCCTGTACGGAAATTTTCTACGACGACATCGACTTTCTCTACCATCTTTAAAAATAATTCTTTTCCCTTTGGTGTCCGTAAATCCAAGGTAATGGATTTCTTGTTGCGTCCCATACAGGCAAACCGCATGGCGTCATCTCCATGGTATGGCCCTAACCGACGAAAGGGATCGCCGCCTTTAGGCTGTTCGATTTTAATGACTTCAGCACCGAAATCGGCCATAAGACCGGCGCAGAACGGTGCAGCAATAACGGTAGATAAATCTAATACTTTGACTCCTGTTAACATACCCATGATTTTCACCTCGTGTAATAAATGACAATCTCTAAATAGACTAAATTGTCAGGGCTGGTTGTCCTGGCTGTTTTCTTGAGACCGATTATAGACGGGCAAAACTGGTTTGGAAAATACTTGCCAGTTATGGGGATCATAAATGAAACCGATGAAGAATGGGACTATCCGCATCTTTGCTGCGAATCGTCCCATATGATAAAAATCACTGATACCGAGCATCAGTCTTGCCTATTTTCCAAACTAGACAATTGCCCTTATAATTCAAACTGTAGAGGGATGTTACGTAACGAAGTCTCCATTGTTAGTTTTGCAATTTTTCCAAACCCGTAATTCGTATATCATAATTGAGGAAAATTATTTTAAGAACTGAGGTGCTAATATGTTACGGAATATTGTCATTAAAAACGGTCATGTCATAGATCCGGCTAATCACGTCGATGCCATAGATACAATCTATATTTCAGGCGATCGCATTGTAGCGGCAAAAGATTTTACCAAAGCGGATATTGAATTCGATGCCAAAGGAAAATATATTTTTCCTGGTTTGATTGATTTTCATGCCCATGTGTTTGATAAAAGCACTGAAATCGGGATTAATCCTGATATAGCTATGTTATGTCAGGGCGTGACTGCCGTTGTGGATGCCGGCAGCGCTGGCGTAAGCAATATTCAGACCTTTGTGGATACGATAGTCCACCATTCCATGACGACGGTACAGGCATATCTGGAATTGTGTCCGGCCGGCCAGCCGACGATGCAATATCATGAAAATTTTGACCCTAAATATTGGGACTTGAAACAAATCAGCTATTATCTGGATAAATACGCCGACATCCTGCTGGGACTCAAGATTCGCATGAGTCAGCCCATATTAGGGGAATTGGGATTTCAGGCATTTGAAAAAGCGGTGGCAGTGGCTCGCCAACTTCATACTCATATTTGTGTACATACGACCAACCCGGCCGGCAGCATGGAACAAGTAGCTGATGTATTGGAAAAGGGCGATATTTTGGCTCATTGTTTCCATGGCACGGGAGATTCTATTTTAGGACCGGATGGCACAGTAAAACAAGCCGTCCTCGAAGCCCAGAAACGCGGAGTCATCATGGATGCGGCCAATGGCGGGAATCACTGGCGGTTTTCCGTGGCCGTGCCAGCTATGGAACAGGGCTTTTATCCCAACATCATTTCAACGGACTTGACTGTCAAAACATTATTCAAAGATCCAGTTTTTGGATTACCTTATATCATGTCAAAATACTTATCGTTGGGAATGGAACTGCCGGATATCGTGCGGGCCTGTACGGCAACGCCGGCAGCACTTCTTGCCGGTTCGGAACGATTAGGGACGTTGAGTGCAGGCGCACAAGCGGATATAGCTGTATTTGACTTAATAGACAAAGAGGTGCCCTTTAGTGATACAGCCAGGGAAATACGCTGGGGACATCAATTATTAGTGCCGCTGCTGACACTTTGCAAGGGCCAATTAGTGTATCGGAACATGATGTATTGATATGGGAGGCTTGAAATTTATGATTTGGTTGCGTTGGTTAGTTCTATTTCTCGTTCCTGCAGGTATCATGATATGTCCCGTACCGGATGGATTGACTCTTGATGCATGGAAAATTTTTGCAGTATATTGCGCCGCTATTCTGGGCCTCATCTTGCAGCCGGCTTCTATTTCTGTGGTTATGCTGGTCGTCGTTGCTTTTGGCTCTTTCCTGGTACCGTTGGGACAGCTTTTGAGTGGGTATAGTAATGGTACTGTCTGGTTGGTTTTTTCCGCTTTTTTGATTACGCAGGCTTTTGTGGATACCGGTCTAGGCAAGCGCGTAGCCTATCATATGATTGGTATTTTCGGTAAATCTTCTTTGGGACTCGTATATGGTCAGATGATTACGGATTTGATCCTGAGTCCGGCTACGCCGTCGAATACGGCGCGCAGCGGCGGTATCGTCTATCCGATTTTTGCTAATGTAGCCATGACCTTAGGTTCTACGCCAGGTGAAACAAGCCGAAAAATCGGCGCGTATATTACGATGGCTGGATACATCATCAGCATGTCTACGTCGGCGGTGTTCCTTACGGCGTGTGCACCCAATATCTTAACCGCAGGATTTGCTAAAGATATATTGAATGTGGACATTAATTGGTTCCAATGGTTCATGTATATGTCCGTGCCGGCTTTACTCATGTGTTTCTTTGCTCCCTATATAGTCTATAAATTATATCCGCCTGAACTGAAAACCATTTTTAACCATAAAGAGATATCGGGACAGGGATTGAAAGAAATGGGTCCCATGAGCGGAAAAGAAAAAATCTTGGTATTATTGTTTCTATTGGCCGTAATTGGCTGGGGAACCAGTAGTATTACCCACATCGGCGCGACAGAAGTTGCATTGCTGTTTTTTGGCTGTGCAGCCATATTCAAGCTGATTGATTGGAAGCATGTATTGAATAATAACGGTGCTTGGAATACATTGATTTGGTATGGTGCCGTCATGGGATTCTCTGGCATTTTAGCTAAGGCAAAATTTTTCACCTGGCTGGCAACGGTTTTTGGCGCGAACTTTAGCTTCGCAGGCCTTAATCCTGTTCTTGTCTTAGGGGCGCTGCTGGTTGTATCGGTTGCCGTCCGTTATATCTTTGCTTCCATGGGAGCCTATGTGGCAGCGTTTATCCCCGTGTTGTTTACCATAGGCTTGTTGGCAGAAGTACCGGTTATCCCCTTGGTCATGCTCATGGCTTCATCCAGCGCTTATGGTTGCTGCTTGACTCATTACGGTGGAGCCGTTGGTCCAGTCCTGTTTGGCAGCGGCTATGTTCCGCAAAAAACATGGTGGATGAATGGTGGTATCTTTGCCATTATGAATATGGTTATGTATATGGTCGTAGGATTGGGATTTTGGAAGATAATCGGTGCTTGGTGATTCTATGGCGATACAGCTCGCCTAAGTTTACGGTGCAGCACGGAATTACAATTATATATAAAAAAGAGGACTGGCGATCTATTACTAGTCCTTTTTTGCGTTCTGGATTTCCAGGCTCTATCCAAAGCCCCGGCCCACAGTCAATGTTTGCCCTGGATTCATGCCAAGTTCTATATTTGATATCCAGTCAGTTCAAGGATTTATCGTGCCTGTTGGTATGATTATGTGTTTCGCAAACTATGGGATGTGAGATACTTTTCAATACTATTCTCTCGTAATGATTCTTACAGACTGACTAGATGCCGGGCATAGAGGTTGGCATGAATCCAAGGCAGACACTGACTGTGGGCCGGGGCACCCCTTGTGACTGCGCTCGCGAAGGCCGCCGTTGAGTTGCTGAGGTAGGCCAATACCACATCGTGCGCTCAGACATACGAGAAGGGCGGCTGACCGAACGCTCGCTCCGCTACAAGGGGACACCCCGTCCCGCTGTTATCTCGGCACAGATAAATCGTGCTGGTGACTTGAAAGTCACTCAACACAATCGTAAACAAAAGTATTATACTGGCGGAAAACCATCTCAGGATACAGTATGCCAACTGAGTCCAGTCAAGCCGATGTGGAAACGACACATAAAGCGGGGCGCGCGTCCCCCCAGCGGTGAATTGGCGTCGTTCCGTACATTTTGCTAGCCGAGTCCGTCAAGAAAACGGAAATCCTTCGTTGTGCGTATAGCCCCCGCTTCTATTGTACCCGGATGTCTGCCTTTTCTTGACGGAGGAGGCAGCAAAATAGGGACGGCGGCTTTGAACCGCTGGGGGGATGTGCGCCCCGCTTGCCTTTGTGTAGGCTATTGTCTCACATCCCATAGATTACGATTGTAATTCGTACACTGTTTATTCACTATTCCTTTCATGGGAGGATTTGTACATATGAATATAGAGCAACTATGCAATGTCTGCCCGCGTCTCTGCAACGTCCAACGCCCCTTGACGCTACAGGCGAAGACCGCCATGCCGGGTTATTGCCACAGCCCGCTGCAGCCCGTCGTTGCCAGGGCGGCTCTGCATCAATGGGAAGAACCTTGTATAAGCGGCACAAAAGGTTCCGGCACGATATTTTTTTCAGGCTGCAATCTGCGTTGCTGCTTCTGCCAGAATGTTGTCATCAGCCATGCCCGGACAGGCAAACAAATAACGGTAGAACGCCTGCGCCAGATTTACGAAGAATTGATAGCCCAAGGAGCACACAACATCAACCTCGTCACGCCGACCCATTATACGGAATCCATCTTAGAAAGCCTGGCCGAACCGCTGCCCGTACCGGTCGTGTACAATTGCGGTGGCTATGAATCAGTACATACGATTGACCGCCTAGCCGGAAAAGTACAGATTTACCTGCCAGATTTAAAATATATGGACGCCACGTTGGCTGCAAAATACAGCGCTGCCGCTGATTACCCCGCTACTGCTACGACGGCAATCAAGCGCATGTATGAACAAGTAGGCCCGTACCAACTCGATGAAGAAGGATTGCTGCTGCACGGCGTAGTCATCCGCCATCTGATTCTGCCAGGCTGTGTCGATAATACGAAACGGGTCATCGACTGGGTCGCCTCCCATTTTTCTGAAGGTCAGGTCTTATTCAGCCTCATGCGCCAATATGTCCCTTGCGGCCAGGCAGAACAATATCCCGAAATAAATCGTCCCTTATCTGATGCAGAATATGATGAAGCCGAACAATATCTATTCGACAGCGGCATCGAGGACGGTTTCGTCCAAGAGAAGGATTCTGCCAGCGAAGAATTTATTCCCCCTTTCGATGGCACTGGCGTATAAAAACTTAAGCGTAAAAACAAAAGCATTGCCGTAACAGCATTAGGATATATACTAACATCCATCTACTGTTATGCAATGCTTTTTATTTGAATCAATTACGAAAACAGGCTGCGGATAACTGGGCCTACATACGGATCATACAAGAACCGCAGGAAGCAGAACACCAAAAATCCAATGGTACCGCCGACGAGGGCCCCGTTGATACGGATCCAGGCCAAATCTTCACCGACTTTGCTTTCAATGAAGTCGTTGAACTGCTGTTTATCGAAGCCCATGAGCACCTGACGGACGGCTACGCCGATCAGCGCATGTTCATTCTTCAGGATGACCGCACAGGCCCGCCGTATCTGGTCATTGAGCCACTGGTTAATTTCTGGATACTGGTCGCAATAATCGACATACCGCAGGAACTCCCGTTCCATGATGTCCATGATTTTTTCTTTGCCTTCCAAACCGGTCTGGAAATACTCAGCACCGCCTTGGACGACACCGTCGAGCCATGATTCTACGGGCAGTGAATCGACGAAATGATTCTGCCAATCCTGTACCGTATAGGTGAGCTGACCACTCATGGCGTAAAGACGCAATTCAAGCTGCCGGCACAACCATTGCCGTTCTTCACTATCGGCTTCATCCCAATGGTCCAACCATACGGATATTCCCGATGAGATATCCTGCGCTACTTTACGACTGTCGATGAGGCCGGTAAACTTATTGACAGTAAGCAGTATATTCGAACTATTCTGCGAATCCTGGATCCATTTATCTACGCTTTTGACCAAGATTTCCTGGAACGTATCGCTCTTGACCCAGACCCGGAACATACGCAACAATTCATCCAGCATCTTACCATCCGGATCTTCCAACATAGACACCAGGCGGTCCTGGAGCCACATCATAATAGGCTGCTTTTTTAGATACGTCCGGATATAAGAAGCCACATTAGCCTGGGATTCAGTTCCTTGGGCTGTGGAATAGACCTTAGCCGCGATTTGATACAGGAGTTCCCGCACCTTTTCCCTGCCAGCATTACTATGGACCCATTTTTCCAACCGTTCCATGGGAGAAAATTTCCAAAGCCGTTCTTCCCACATCTGTGGCTGCAACAGCCGTTCGGAAATAACCTTCGTCAACCCTTCAATTAATTTATCACGATTGCGATGGACCAGTTCCGTATGATAAGGAAAGCCCAACGGTTTCTCAAATAACGCACTGACGGCGAACCAGTCAGCAATACTGCCGATAAGTGCCGACTGGACAATGAAGAACACCATATCCGTCGCCAGACTGCCACCATTTTCATACCACCACCAAAATACGAGGACAAAACATACAAACGCAAGCGCCAGTATGGCATTGGCCCGCTGCCGATATGTCATATCACCAGCCTCCTTTCATGCCGTACATGACCAGGAAAATGACCGCCCCCAACAACGCTCCTACGAGGGACCCGTTGACGCGGATCATCTGCAGATCATACCATACTTTTTCTTCCAACTTGGCTGCCAGAACTTCACTGTCGTACTGCATCAGTTCCCGTTCCGCCACATCGCCGAACCAGGACTGGAGCCGTTTCAGTTCTTTGGCTGCCATGGCCAGGACACTGCGATTCATCTGTTCTGTCTGGATATCACTCTGCTTCCAGGATTCCAGTTTCTGCACCAAATAATCGGCTGCCGAGAAACATAAGCGGCGCTGCCGCGTCGGATCCTGACAAAAACGCTGCCAGCTTTCCGTAATATCCGGCTGGCTGGACATATAGCGATATAATTTCATTTTATACTGTTCTACCGCTTCCTGCCATTCTTCATTGGAATCGAGCTTTTCTGCCTGCTGCCAAATAAAATGGATAGCTTTACGGCGATATTCCGAATCAGGATTTTTGGCATCATCCAATATTTCCAGGAATTTATGCTGCAGCATCGTTGACACGTGATTGGCACTGAATAATTCACTGGCCAAGGCCGCTTTGACTACGAGAGCATAGACAAAATTCCGTTTTTCGTATTGCCGGATTGATTCCAGATAGATATCACTTAAATAAGTCTTGACGGTCCCGCTCTTCACCATCGTTTCGAGCGAACAGATGAGGAAGTCTAAAAAGTCCTTGCCCGCTTCGCCGACCAGACCAAACTTTACAGCTTTGGATAAAACCGGTGCCACGCGGATTTTTTCTACCGCCTTTTCGCCCATGCCGGCGCCGATCTGGACGATCTTGTCCATATCGATCGTATACATAAACGTATTGATCATTTGACCGACAACTTGTTCAGCCGAATGAAAGCCTTTCTCGCTGTGCAGATAATCCAGGCCTGCATCCAAAACAGGATGGCTCTTGAGCACCTTGTACATGTTCGGCACCGTCAATATTTCATTTTCCACCATGGTCCTGGCCGTTTCAGCAATCCGTTCCTTACTCCGGGGAATCAATGCCGTCTTAAAAGAAATACCCAAAGGCCGCCGGAATAATGCCGTTACGGCATACCAATCGGCCAGTCCCCCTATAAACGCCGCTCCCGATAGGTGGCTCAAAAATGCCCCCCACCATCGGTCTTGCAGCGGATAGGTCAATAAAAATAGAATAGCCGCAATAGCCAAGATATAATTGGCAATATAGCTGCGGTGAATCTGCTGCTGTGACGCATCTTGTCCGCTCATCGACTCCGTCCTCCTCCCGCCATGGACCATATCAGTAATGCAACACAAGCCACATTAGCCATCATAGAGGACATGATGCCAAAATCAGCCAACACATTGATTACGGATAATCCAACCAGAAATAACATAGATGACCGCAAATCCACTCGCGGATCACGGCGCAACAGAAAATAGCCGCCAACCAGAATCGCCGCGTTCACGACAATGACGGACAAATAACTCTCAAAAATATTGATGATCAAATTACCGACGACCATCATGACCAAAATAATGATCCAAGTATAATTCATGTATCTACTCCTTACAAATTAATCGTCAAGGAATCTCCTTTTTGGGGAAGCCATAAAGGAACATCATCATGGCGGGCCTGGAACTCAATAGACGGTGTCCACGGCGTACCGAAACAATGCATGGGAACCAGGCATTTCCGCACTTGGACGTCATCGAGGAATGCCATGACGCCCCATTCGCGGACAGCTTCCAGCCGGGCATCCACAGGGAAAAACGCGACATCGACAGCAACGCCGGCCAGCCGCTTCATCTCAGCATCAAACATCCGCTTGGCATCGGCATTATTTTCATCAGTATCGCCGAGCCAATGCCACCAATTCAAATCACCGGCATGAAATACGCTCGTTCCTTCTGTTTCCACCAAGAAGGAACAGCCTTCATCGGTCGAGCCATACGCCGTAATCGTCGTGTCATCGATGGTCAGGCTGTCATATACATTCATGGTATGCAGCTTTTGCTGGGGAATGCCCACAACAGGTACATCGCGGTGCATGATGTATTGCGCCGCCTGACCGGCAAAATCGGCTATGTGCCGGTTATAATGATCTTCATGGGAGTGCGACACAAAAAACCACAAGGGTTTGTCACTCTTGGCATAGGAATCGACGATCCCTGCCGGATCTTTATAGTAATCGAATACAAGAATTTTCGTTGCCGTTTCTACGGCAAACCCACTATGTGCCAAAAAATTCAGCCGTAATACGTTTGTCATACAAGCTCCCTTCTGCCCGTGCAATCGGGCTGCCCCGTCAATAGGGGCATTCATCAAATATCCCATTTAAATAGGCATCGTACAATCTTCTTTTTTCGCTTCTTAAATGATAATCGCCAACCGACCATACCTGTGTTCCTCGAATAGGATCCCGGCGTACCAGGAAAAGCTGTTCCGGCTGGAATAGCTGATTATCGAGCAAGAGTAAATCATGGGTCGTTCCAACAAGTTGTCCTTGATTATCCTGATTATGGATGAACTGGCGGAATAAATTCTGCAGGACAGGCGTAGTCCACCACGTGTCCAACTGATCTACAAATACCGTATCACCTTCAGAAAAAGCATGGGCAAAACAACTGGCCAAAGCTGCCATCTTGCGTATCCCTGCCGACTCGGCCGACACGGGCTGTACCGCCGGAATCTGCCGGCGATGGACCATCACCTCATATAACTGTGATTCATGCAGGGAAAAGCTGACTCCCGTAATAACTGGATCAACGAGCTGCAACAAGGAAACGATAGCTTTGTTCTGGATCCGCCAGTATTCTGTCTCTTCCTTCGATATGGTAAAAGGAAGAGTCTGCCATTGCAGGATATCTTCTTCCATGATGAACCGCAGCCCCGATACGGCCTGACGCAACCCCGTCGCCGCAGATAAAACAGGTGCAACCTGGGACAATATATCCCGTTCGGGCACAACTGCCGGTCCGCTGTGGTTCCCATGCCACATCAACTGATTTCCATCAAAAGAATAAATCGTGGCGCCGTTGATAGAAAATGCCTCCTTCAGTACACGCTGACGCTCATGGGTAATAGAATACGTATACTCATTCCGGCCGGTCCCATCCAGGATCATCATCCTGAATCCGGCCGATCCGTCCGCTTCCTCCTGGCCCGCAGTGATACTGCCAAGTCCGGACAAGATACATCGCTGAGCCATTTGCAGCGCTTTGAGTATATTCGTTTTTCCAGATCCATTTGGCCCGAACAACAAGGCCGAACGCATCAGCTTATACCTATCGGTGACATGGAAGCCCTTTTCATAACGCGTACCTTTAATACGGGCATGATCAGGGGGCACCAAGTTCAGTTCAATAGGTTCATGAATAGATGTATATCCTCTGGCCGAAAAATAAACCAGCATGTGCTTCACCTCGCTTATATTATTTCATTATACCGTAATTTCCGTTCTTTGTAAATCTTATACACACGAATGTTGTTTATAAAAATGCTATATATGTATATCGGCCATGTACTATTGTCTAAATGAACGAGAAATACAATAAGGTCTTGACAAACGTCCAATTAAAGTGTACTATACCTGTAAACATTAAAAAAGAAATGCAATGACCAAAACAAGTACACGTACGATGGTCCTACAGAGAACGCGAGTCACCGGCTGAGAGCTCGCGGAAAAGCCTGACGCGATGGAATGCCTTTGGGAGCAGGGCGACCGAACATACAGTAGGTCGTACCCGGATGCCGCCGTTATCGGTTTCGAGCTGCAGCAAATGCTGTAAGCAGAGTGGAACCACGGTACGCCGTCTCTGTATAGGAGATGGGCGTTTTTTTTATATCTATAAATCAATGCCAGGAGGAATCCCCATGTTCAACGAAATCAAAAACGATATCCGCGTAATAAAAGAACGTGACCCCGCCGTAAAAAACACGTTGGAGATCATCTTATGCTACTCCGGTCTCCATGCTATTTGGATGCACCGCATAGCCCATTTCTTCTATAATCGTCGCTGGTTCGTCACAGCCCGGATCATCTCCACTATCAACCGACTGTTAACGGGAATCGAAATCCATCCCGGTGCCCAAATCGGTTCCGGCCTGTTCATCGACCACGGCATGGGAATCGTCATCGGTGAAACGACGATCATCGGTAAAGATGTATCATTATTTCAAGGCGTCACATTAGGTGGGACAGGTAAAGAAAAAGGGAAACGCCATCCCACGATCGGCGACTATGCCGTCATTGCCTGCGGCGCCAAGGTGCTCGGTTCATTCACAGTCGGCGAAGGCGCCAAAATCGGCTCCGGCTCTGTCGTACTCAATGAAGTGCCACCGTATTCGACCGTCGTCGGCATCCCCGGCCGCATCGTCGTCCAAAAAAATAAACGAGCATTAGCACACCACAATGAAGACGATATCGACTTGAACCACAACCGCCTGCCCGATCCGATTGAAGATCAAATCCATGCCATGCAGCATCAGATTGCCCTGCTGCAGCACCGCTTGGCTGAAATCGAAAATACAGGGAATGAAATATCCCTGAAACGCCGGGCTTAACGACAACATAATAAAAGAGGAATCACGACGATTCCCTCTTTTGTTATAATTTTAATCTATACCGATTTTGTATATTTTTTTTTAGGAGGCGCACGTATGATACAGTCCATATCGTATCTGCCGGGCCATCGATGTTGATGCATCATACCTGAAAGATACTTTCCATTACATTTCATATGCCCGACGGGCAATTACAGAAGGGATGATACTCATGAGTAAAATTTATCAGAACGTCTTAGAATTAATCGGAAATACACCGTTATTAGAACCGCGCCGCTATAATGCCCAGGCTCAAGTACAGGCCAAGGTCCTCGTCAAATTGGAATATCTCAATCCCGCTGGCAGTGCCAAAGACCGCATCGCTAAAGCTATGATTGAAGATGCTGAACGCAAAGGCATACTGAAACAAGGTTCAGTCATCATCGAACCGACAAGCGGCAATACCGGCATCGGCCTGGCTGCCGTCGCAGCTGCCAAAGGCTACCGGGCCATTTTCACGATGCCTGAAACCATGAGCATCGAACGGCGTAACCTCATTGCTGCTTACGGTGCTGAAATCGTCCTGACACCGGGCAAAACCGGAATGCAGGGTGCTGTCGACAAGGCGAACGAACTCGCCCGTACGATTCCCGGCGGCTTCATCCCCGGACAGTTCACCAATCCTGTAAATCCAGCAGCCCACAAGGCTACGACGGGACCGGAAATATATGAAGATACAGACGGTGCTGTCGATATCTTCCTGGCTGGTGTCGGCACAGGCGGTACCTTGACCGGCGTCGGCGAATACCTGAAGAGCCGCAAGCCCTCCGTCCAGATCATCGCCGTCGAACCGGCCGATTCACCGTTATTATCCCAAGGTCATGCCGGTCCTCATAAGATTCAAGGGATAGGTGCCAATTTTGTCCCGGAAACATTGGACACCCATATTTACAATGAAATCATCACGGTCACGACGGAACAAGCCTATACAACGGCCCAACAGTTTGCCAAATTGGAAGGTATCCTCATCGGTATTTCTTCCGGTGCTGCCTTATATGCCGCCACAGTTGCCGCCAACCGTCCGGAAAACGCCGGCAAAACCATCGTCGCATTGCTGCCTGACACAGGCGACCGTTATTTGACGACACCGGGGTTCCTCGTAGCAGATAAATAAATCTCTCATAGAAACAGCTTCTTGAATCAACAGGGCTCCCTATCCATAAGACAGGGAGCCCTTCGTTCAGGAAGCTGTTTTAGTTTTCATGTCCAAACCATACATCATCAGGTATCTGCAAAATATGGGACCATTCGGCATTAATAGACGTTGCCATGATTTTCTTGCCTGCTGGATCCGGATGGAGTCCATCCAAAGCCAGTGCCGTCGGCAGATTTCCATAATCATCGGTCATTTCTGCTGCCACGTCGATGTAAATTTGTTTCCGGATATACTCATTTATTGTTTCTCGATGACCTTGCCAATTCAGCGCCGTATCTTCATTGAAAGTAATTTTCAAATTAGCCGGATTGATGGGCGGCATCGTCAAGAATACCGGCCGGATATGATGGGCCAGTGCTTTGGTCCGCACCGTCTCCATATCGCGGATGATGGTCTCGGGATCCGTACCGATGCGCATGCTGTTCGAGCCCATGAGGATGATCAGGTATTTCGGCTGGAACGGCAACACATCCCGTTCAAAGCGATCTGCCGTCATGGTACTCGTATCTCCGCTCTGCCCTAAATTGACGCTCTGGAAGTTGAGATAATGCTGATAACTGTATTCCCAGTCCGTCGGCGTATAAGACAAGCTGCCGCCGCCATGAGTGATGCTGTCACCATATGTCGCTACGGCAAAATGATCCTCCGTGCTGGTCCGGAACGTACCGGCATCAGAATACACCCCGACAGGACTGCCCTCTTCATCGAGGCCGCGCACACGCCAATAAAATGGCATAGGCGATACTCGGGAATGCGTATCATACCATTCGGAACCAGTCACGATAGCTGAATCGATACGGTGGATTGAAGGCTCGATGTCATTGGGATTTTCCGGTTCGGCGTCGAGGATTTCCACCTCATACTGCGTCGCGCCATGGACGGGAACCCAATCATAGACCGGATTCAATAATGTCGTCCCCGTACCTTGGTTAAATACCGATACGGGAAGCGGTTTTAACTGGATGTCCTGATTTCGATCCAAGAAGACACGCTCTACATCAGAAAATTCACTAATAGGCCGGCCTTGCAAATCCAATCCCCGCACCCGCCAGTAAAATGAGTGTTTCCGCAGTGTATCAGGAATAGCCGCATTGAAACCGTTGATAAATATCTTTTTCGTAGAAAAAAAGCAATTTTCATCCGTTTCCGGCAGAGTCGGATTTTTGGGGCGCCGCGACAATAACTCGATTTCATAGCAAACAGCCCCATCGACCTTAGACCAGGTCAGCATCGGTTCCATCGATGCCGGATGCTCTTTATCATAATGGATGGTTGCCTCGGCCCGGGGAGAAAGAACCTTGTTCCGTTCTGCCAGTTGCCGTGGCACCCCTGCCGTCGTACCGGAAATAACAGAAAAGCCTGCCCATACCAACATTAAGAAACAAGTGAAAAAACTGATTACAAAGGCACTTCTATATACGGTCCAACGCATGGATATCACCTCTTTCATACTGGCAATTCCCCTTTAGTCCCAACTTTCCTCCGGAAGAGACAGGATGACCGGCCAACGGGCATTAATCGCCGCCGCCATCATCTTCTTGCCGGCAACATCAGGATGGATACCATCCAGGGCCAGTTTTGTTTTTAATAGTCCATTGTCATCAGCCATGCCGGCTGTCACATCTATATATACCTGCGTACGAACAAAATCATTGACTGCAGCAAAGGATTTTTGCCAGTCTGGATCCGTCGGTTCATCAAACGCCCGTTTGATATTGTCTGGATTGATGGGCGGCAAAGTCAAGAATACCGGGCGGATTCCGTTGTCACGGCATTTCTGCCGCACTGCCTTCATGTCGGCAATCACATCGTCTGCCGATATGCCAGCCCGCAGACTATTCGTCCCCATGAGGATGATGAGATATTTCGGATGGAACGGCACGACATCCTTATCGAACCGTTCTGCCGTCGTCGCGCTCGTATCACCACTTAAGCCCAGATTGATGCTGGGGAAATTCAAATAATACTGGTAACTGTATTCCCAATCGCTCGGCGAATAGGAAATAGAGCCGCCGCCATGAGTTATGCTGTCACCAAACGTCGCCACTGTATATTTCTCGTCAGGATTGACCCTGAACGAACGAGCATCGGAATACACGCCTACAGCATTGCCTTCAGCATCGAGACCCCGCACGCGCCAATAAAACGGCTTCTCCGACATCCGCGGATAGTCATCATAATGGTCAAATCCCGTATCCTCAGCCGAATCGATGCGATGGGACGATGGCGCCGTATCATTAGGATTTTCTGGTTCGTCATCAAGGACTTCCACTTCATACCGGTCGGCACCCTGGATGGGAATCCACATATACACAGGATAGAGCAACACCGTCCCGTTCCCTTCATTAAAGACAGATGTAGGAATCGGCTTGACCACTGCCGTCAACGTTCTATCGATATAGACCGGCTCCAGCTCAGAAAACTCACTGATGGGCTGCCCTTCCAGATTCAACCCCCGTACGCGCCAGTAGACTACATTGCCCGTATTGGTTTCAGAAATTGGCAAAGCATAGCCATGGATGTAGATATTTCGCGTCGTAAAGATTTGTACGAATGGTCCCCCCAGCCGCTCTCCTGATCCAGCTGGCCGGAACATCTGCAGCTCAAAAGACACCGCACCCGATACCTTCGTCCAAGTCACTATCGGCTTCAACGAAGCTGGACGTTGTGGCGTAAAATGGACGGTCGGAACGGGCCCAGCCAATAACGTATCTTCCGCTTGCGCTGCTCGTACATTGTTCAAGCTTCTATCCTCATCAACTACACTCCCTATCCATGGCATAAATGCCAATGACACGGCCAATCCAATTATACCAATACATATACCCCTGTTCCTATGCATAGTCCACCTCCCAGGGAATGTCACCTCATTATTCTTATATTTATTATATCATAATGCTTAAAGTACTCTCAAAGTCAAGTTAAAGTTTCCATAAAATCTCTAAATAGTACTTAGAAATCCAAAAAGATTTAAAAGCATCCTAAAAAAGCAACCATCCCGCATCGATCCTGGGATGATTGCTTTTTGATTGAATGATTAAGCGGCTTCGGTCTTGTCCGTTTTATCGCTCGTCTGATCGGAGCCCTTATCTGTCTGATTGGTATCCTGTGCTTTCTTATCTTTTACAGTTGTTTTCTTTTCCTTATATCCATTGACTTTCAGCCACTGTGTATCTTGTTTGACAAGTTCCTTATCAGGCAGTTTTGCTGCTTTGGCATGAAGGGCCGTATCCAAGCTTTTGACGATGGCAGAACCATCATCGTTAGCCGTACAGGTTATGACACGCATGTCATTGACGACGACATCATTACCGTTTTGGCCGACATTCCACGTTTCTGTTCCTGAGGACAGCAACTTGACATTTTTCTTGGCAAAATCTTTATCATTTCCTGCTTCGCCATAGACATTATGGCAGAGACGAGCCAGATTGCCCGCTACGAGATAGGCTCTGCGACGGGAAGAATACACGCCGTCAGCTGCTGGTGTGACCACGGGGAGAGCATTGAGATACACCGTAGCACCGCCGACCTGGACGCGGTTGCCTGACCATTTCGTCACGCGGTTACCCAGTTTTTGGATACGTGACGTCATCTGAGGATGATTATTCGGGCTGATGACGCGGTTCCAGCCTTCACTGAATAGATCTCCATATTTTTCATATACGAGAACCATGGAAGCGGGGGCTGCACCGACGTTGTAATCGGTTTTCTTAAAGACTTCAAAACCGCTGGCATCGGCTTCTTTTTCCTGGTTCATAGTCACCATTTCATTGTCGATATAGTTGACGACCAATGTCCCCAGTAAAATATCCAACGCATTGGCTTTACCATTCAAAGCGACATCGACAGCTGTTGAAATAGCTAATCCCTTCATGACGCCATCGATGGCATGATGTTTTTCACCATGCATCATTTCATGACTCATGACAAAGGCCAATTCAGAATCATCCATGACATCCATAATGCCTTTATTGAACGAAATAACTCCGCCGATTGTTTCAAAAGCATTCAAATCTTTAGACGGATTGGCATACACATTATATTCCCGTTTAATCTGTCCTGTCTTTTCCAGATTAGCCTTAATCGATTCCAGGCGCTGGGAATATTCTCCGTCTTCTACGACGCCAGTCTTACTCTGCGTAGCCGCCAGCATCTGTTTCTGCTGACCATTATCCATTTTTGATAAAGACTGCTTGACGATAACCATAGTTGCCGCCCCGTAAAGCAACGTCTGCGTCCACGAAGCTGCTATGGCCCCTGCTGGTACAGCCAATAACGATGTACCAATCAGAAGAGTACTTATCCATTTTTTCCATTTAAACATCGTAATTCAACTCCTTTAGCCTGCTTTTACAAGCTACCCGTCTTACGCACGTGAATGAGCCGTTCTTTCTTATCTCTCGGCCACTGCTTGATGACGTATTCCCAATGCATAGCCTCATGCTGGGTAGGAAATGCTTCCGACCAGACAAGCGTCACCGGACGCCTTGTCCGGGTATATTTCGCGCCTCTGCCGGAATTATGAACGACGACACGTTTCTGTACATCTATGGACCACCCCGTATACAATGAACCGTCAACACAGCGCACCATATACGCGTAATACATCACGGCCGGTCCGTCAGGATATCCACTTTCTGCACTTGGATTTCCTGTAACGGCTTATCCTGGCTGTCTCGTTCGACCTGACTGATCTTGACGACTACATCAGCGCCGTCGATGACCTGGCCGAAAATAGCGTGCTTGCCCTTCAGCCACGGCGTCGGTGCTACCGTGATGAAGAACTGGGAGCCGCCCGTATTCGGACCGGAATTGGCCATGGCCAACACGCCGGGCTGATCGAAATTCAACCCTTCGGCAAACTCATCCTTGATTTTATACCCAGGACCACCCGTGCCGTTTCCTTGCGGGTCGCCGCCCTGGATCATGAAGCCGGGGATGACTCTGTGGAAAATAGTTCCCACATAGAAGCCATCGTTGGCCAGCTTTTCAAAATTTTCCGTCGTAACCGGTGCTTTGCTGTCATACAATTGCAATGTAATGTTGCCCATATTCGTATGGATCACAGCATAATGATCTGCCCGCGGAGCCGCCGCTTTCTGCGGCGCCTGGCCACACGCTGCCGCCATCAGGCAAACACTGAACAAGAGCACGCAAACTGCCCACTGTTTCCATTTCATAAATATTGCTCCTTAGGCTTCCGTGATTTCAATCGATTCAATGACGACATCCTGCAGCGGCTTGTCATACGGCGTGGTCTTGACCTTGCTCAGTGCTTCGACGACATCGTAATTCTTGACTACTTTACCAAAAATAGCGTGGTGGTTCTGCAACCACGGCGTCGGCACTACCGTAATGAAGAATTGTGAACCGCCCGTATTCGGGCCGGCATTAGCCATGGCCAGGATGCCCGGCTGATCAAAGGTCAAGCCTTCGCCGAATTCATCGGGAATATAATACCCGGGGCCGCCCCGGCCGGTTCCTTCGGGATCGCCGCCCTGGATCATGAAGTCGGCAATGATCCGGTGAAAAATCGTTCCATCATAAAAGCCTGTTTCGGCAAGCTTTCTGAAATTCCCTACTGTAACCGGAGCCTTGTCTGTAAACAACTCGACCGTAAATTCGCCACGATTCGTGTGGAATACGGCATTCATCTTGTGTTGGATTTGTTCTGGCATAATTGTATTTCCTCCTTTGATACTTATGATACTTATTATTACTTTAAATATACCTTAGTTTCACCGTCATGGCAAGAATGGAAACTAAAAAAAGCGCTTCCGTACCAAACAATTTGAAAATTTTTAAATTTTCTCCATTTTTGTTGCAAATGCAACTGAATATTATGGCTATATCTCGTATACTAGAGCCATGAAAGAGAACAACGCAGGGTACAAAAAACGAATCATCCCACCTGTACAGCGCCTGCGGTATCTATAATGATATTGAAATACGTCGAAAGGAGTTTTTACCATGAAATTTAAAGTGAATGAAAACTGCATCGGCTGCGGTCTCTGCAGCAGTACCTGCCCTGAAGTATTTTCCATGACGGACGACGCAGTCGCCGTTGCTGTAGAAACTGAAGTATCACCGGATTTAGAAGCATCCGCTAAAGAAGCCCAGGATAATTGTCCTGCCAGCGCAATTGAATCGAACTAATAGAGGAGGAACTACAAATGGATAAGAAAATGTTTTGCTTTCAATGTGAACAGACTATGTGCGGCACTGGCTGCACAGGCAATGCCGGCGTATGCGGAAAATCCGCTGCCGCTGCCAAGTTACAGGATGTACTGACCGGCGCATTAATCGGCTTGGCTCGTGTATGCAACAGCAATGAACCGACGGCCAACACGGCCCGTGTCGTCATGGAAGGCTTGTTCACGACGATTACGAACGTCAATTTCGACGTCGTCACCATCCAAGCTATGATCGACAAAGTCAATGCTGAAAAATTGGCCATTGCTCCGAACTGCAACAGCTGCGGATCTCCCTGCGGCGGTACGGACAACTACGACGTACAGCAGATTTGGGATGCCAACGAAGATGTCCGTTCCCTGAAGTCCTTGATTCTGTTCGGTCTCCGTGGTGTCGCTGCTTATGCTTACCACGCTCTCATGCTGGGTTACACGAGCCAAGAAGTAGACGCGTTCTTCCTCAAAGCTCTGTTCGCCCTCGGCGAAGACTGGGGCATGGCTGAATTGCTCCCCATAGTCATGGAAACAGGCAAGTGCAATCTGGCCTGCATGGAATTGCTGGATAAAGCAAATACCGAAACGTATGGCACACCGGTTCCGACGCAAGTACCGCTGACCATCGAAAAGGGCCCGTTCATCGTCATCACCGGCCATGACCTGCACGACTTGAAATTACTCCTCGAACAGACGAAGGGTAAAGGCGTCAACGTATATACGCACGGCGAAATGTTGCCAGCCCATGCTTATCCGCTGCTCAAACAATATCCACAACTCAAAGGAAACTTTGGCACAGCTTGGCAGAATCAGCAAAAAGAGTTCGACAATATTCCCGCTCCGATTTTGTACACCACGAACTGCCTCATGCCGCCTCGCAAGAGCTATGCCGACCGCGTGTTCACGACTGAAGTCGTATCTTATCCTGAATTGACTCATATCGATGACAAAAAGGATTTCACGCCGGTCATCGAAAAAGCACTGGAACTCGGTGGTTATGCTGAAGACAAACATCTCACGGGCATCAACGGCGGCACGACCGTCATGACCGGTTTCGCTCATGGCACAGTCCTCTCTGTTGCCGATAAAGTCATCGACGCAGTCAAAGCTGGCGCCATCAGCCACTTCTTCCTCGTCGGCGGCTGCGACGGTGCCCGCCCCGGCCGTAACTACTACACGGAATTCGTAAAACAGACTCCGGCTGATTCGGTCATCCTGACCCTGGCTTGTGGCAAATACCGCTTCAACGACCTCGATTTGGGCACTATCGGCGGCTTGCCCCGCATCATGGATATGGGCCAGTGCAACGATGCCTACAGCGCTATCAAAGTAGCTGTCGCTTTGTCCGAAGCCTTCGGCTGCGGCGTCAATGACTTGCCGTTGACCCTCGTATTGTCCTGGTATGAACAGAAAGCAGTCTGCATCCTCCTGACGTTGCTCTACCTCGGCATCAAGAACATTTACCTGGGCCCAACACTGCCGGCCTTCGTATCGCCGAACGTCTTGAACTACCTCGTCGAAAACTTCCAGATTACACCGATCAGCACACCGGAAGAAGACTTGAAAAAGATTTTAGGATAATCCCCTCTTTTAGGTTTCTATATAAAAAAAAACCGTACGGGCCAGCTCTTATGAGCTGGCCCGTACGGCCTTTTATGTTACAAGGAATAAGTTAATATCAGAGCAGCCACTTGAACTGCAGGCTGCCACCGATGCCACGGCGCTTGCCGATGTGACCGAGGATGCCGATATCACTGCCAAAGGTATGGTCTTTGCTGAGAATCGACCGCCAGCCGACTTCCAGCAATCCGCTCGTTCCTTTCAAAGACGGTGCCAGCATGTCAAAGCCTGCTGTCGTACCGTCCTGCGTGCCGGAGAATTCCCGTTCCACAGCGACGCCGAAATAGGTTTCGCCGCGATAGGCTTTATCCGACCTGGTCCAACGAGCACCCAGGCGCAGTCGGTTCGACGACGTGCTGTCAAATTCGAAATGGTCGCCTAATACATCGGCGCTGCGCGACGGCAGATGGGTCCAGAGATACTTGCCATACAAATCTAGGCTCGTTTCATCGCTTAGCTTTTTAATTTTGCCGATGCCCAGATGAGCACTGTAGTACGCCGATCCCGTTTCATAGCTGGCGCGTTCGCCATAGGCATGAAGGAAATCATTGGAGCCGTACGTCGTATTCAGATGACCGGCATGGAGGGAACCTTCTACATAGCTGCCGCTGGGCCGATCCAACCGGGCCAGGATACCGCCGCCCATGTAATTTCCATGACCGTCAGCTCGGATATCCGCTGCATCACTGAAATTATTGAAGGTCTTATAACTGCCCCAGCCGGATTCAACGAACAGGCCTTTCGTAAATACACTGCCATTCTTCCAGGTATCAGCCTTCGTGACACCAGCCATCATATTGAAATAGCGGGCATCGATGTATGAACCCGTATCAGCCTTTAATTTGCCGCCGGCCATGGTCCCGAAAACAGTGGCGTGTCCTTTATGTTCAGAGCCTTCCTGCAACGCACTCTTAAAGCCAGTACCTGCCACCAAGTCCGCACCGGTATCCAACAGGGACAATCCGGCCAACTGCATTTCCGACAAGGATTTTGTCTGCGGATTCAATGCCGCTGATAACACCTGTGCTATGAGCTGGTTATCGTTGATATTAGCCAGGCTGAATGAATACAGTGTAGAAATGCCCTGCATACCTGAAACAACATTGTCTGGCGTATTCGTATTCGTCACCAGCTTGCCCTCAGGGACGTAGACGACCGTAAACTTATCACCTTTGCGCAGCTTATAGGCACTAGTAGCAACACCCACGCCTATGGTCGCATCACTCATATCGACGGTGCCCGCCGTTGACAAGGTCAGCATAGTATCATTCTTGCCCAAATCAGACGGTACGTAGAAATAATAATTTTGGAAATGATCCATCGTCGTCGCCGTCAAATCCTTGGCATAAACGTTGAGCGTATTGCCTACGCCGCCATCAATTTTAGCCGTTCCGCCGTGGAGGCTGGCATTGCTGAGATTGCCGCCGTAGAAGTTGACACTGTTGTTATTGCCATACGGTGTCGGCGGAAGACTCCCATCATAAGTAGCACCGCCGTATACATCGCCACTAACCGTACCACCCAGGAGTGTAACACTATTGTCATGAACATCGCCATTGAGCGATACCCCGCCGGCAATAAAGGATTTGTCAATTTCGCCGCCGGAAATGATGACTTTATTATCATGGACAGCACCAGATGTTCCCTTACTACCATCAAAAGGATAGGTCACAGATGCACCGCCAGCAATGAGCGCCATCATTTTGCCGCCAATGGTACCTCCAGAAATAGTGACCGTATTATCATAGACCTCGCCCGTAGAAAGTGCCGCCGTGCCTTTACCTGTATAAGCGGCAACGGCACCACCACCGAGAATCGCGGCTATTGTAGATTCAGTACCTACACTGCCGTCAGAAATCGTGACAGCATTATCATGGACGGCACCCGTAGAAACTTGCGCCGTGCCTTTAGTATTGATAGCTGCACCACCGGCTATACCGCCGACAACAGCTGTAATAAAGGAGCCATCGCCTACGCTGCCGCCAGAAATCGTAACACCATTGCCGGACACAGCCCCCGTCGTAATAGTATCCGTTCCCTCGCTAGTGATAGTAAGTCCGGCAGCACCACCGCCAAGTAATGCCGTGTACCGTGAATTGCCGCCGATAGTACCACTGTTGATGACTACCTGATTATCGTTGACAGCGCCAGCCGTCACAGTACTCGTCCCGTCTATCCCCGATTTGGCAACAGCCGCAGATACACCGCCAACCATCGCCGACGCCATATCAGCATCAACAGTGCTATCTGTAACCGTAATCGTATTATGAGACACGTTGCCCGCTGTAGCGGCAGACGTATCGGCCAGGGTGATAGCCAAGCCCACTCCACCGACAAAAGCGCTCACCGTATTATCGGGATTACTGATATTAGTGCGGACCAGGGAAATCGCATTATCGCTGACCGTACCGCCTGAAGCCGATGCCTTGCTATCGTCGCCATCAGCATAAGCCAAGGCCACATCTACACCGCTGACACCTACGGCACCACTATAAAAATTCCTCGTATGCCCATACTCGGTAACAGGCGCAGATGGAACCACATTGATAACAGCGTCAGACAGGCTGACGGTATTATTGCTGACAGCACCGCTCGTCGTCGCAGCTGCGTCGACACCGTCAGTAGTAATAGCTACAGCTGCCCGGCCAGCTCCGAGGAGGACTGCCCCATTGATGGGAATCTTTGTACTAGAAGGATTTGTCAGAATAGATGTAATCGTCACATCCGAGGCTGTCACGCTATTGCCGGACACAGCATCGGCTGCCGTCGCAGATACCGCGCCGCCGGCTTCAGTATCACTACTATCCGTCGTCGAAATGGCGACAGCCACATCCGCACCAGCCCCGAGGACAGCCGCCCTCGAGCCATTGATCGTACCGCCAGACATGACGACACTATTGCCGGTCACACCGCCGGCTGTCGCCTTGGCCGCACCGGGATCGGCTTCAGTCAGGACTTTCGGAATGGTACCATTATACGCTACAGCGCCATTGAGGCCACCCAGAACGGCACTGACAGTAGCAGAGCCGCCTACATCTGTATTTGTATATTGGACGCTATTATTACTGACAAGGCCGCTAGTTGCCGTCGCTCCGCCGCTGCTGCCAACTGCTGCGCTGAGATCCATCGCCGCGAGCGTACCGGCGATGCTCAGACGGAATTTCGTATTGGGCTTATAGTCACTGGCAATCACACCATCGACGACACTATCGGATACTTGTATAGCATTGTTGCTGACAGAACCGCTCGACGCGCTATTGGCAGCACCGCTGCCCGTCGCCACGGCTGCCCCGACCCGGGCCGCCCCGAGGAGGAGACTACCATTCACGAGGAGAGATACTCCATCATATTTGCTCAGCTTCGCCTGTACCTCAGAATCGGAGACTGTCACTGCATTATTGGCAACATTACCGGACGTTTTAGCTGATGCATCGTACGTGCCCTGGCTCATAGCCGCTGCGATGTCCAAACCGCCGCCCAGTGCGACGAGCCGCGATCCCATCACGGTGCTCTCCGTAACGTGTACCGTATTGTCCGTCAAGCCGCCCACTTCTGCAGAAGCCGACGTATCATAAACGACAGCCGGTGTATCCGCATCATCATCGCTGCTGTGTGTCGGCGTAAAGCCGATAGCGGCAGCGACATTGCCGCCGCCGACGGCAACACTGAACATGCCGTCAGTACCGACACTTTCCTTGGTCATGGTCACGCCGTTACCCATTACGTCACTCGTCGTGGCCGTTGCCTTTCCATTTTTAGGAAGATACGCTAAACCAGCCCCTACGCCACCGACCAGTATGGAAGCCGTTTTACCATTTACCTGACCGTTGGAGAAAGATAGCGAATTATTATTGACAGCCCCTGCCGCCGCCGTTGCCGCACCACTACCGGCTATGAATCCTACAGCGGCGCTGCCGCCGCCCAGGCCCACAGCAAAACGCACTGATGTATCTTCAGTACCAGTAATGCTGCCGCCATCGACTATAACACTGTTTTGACTGACCGTGCCGCTCGTTCCCTTTGCTGATCCGGAATTATTGGATAGGACGGCTACACCAGCACTGACACCGCCACCCAGGCCGGCCACCATACTCCCGGCAAGGACGCTGTTCCCAGAAACAGTCAACGTATTGCCTGTGACATTTCCCGATACGGCCGCTGTCGTGCCAGCGCCTGAAGTAATCAGGCCTAAAGCACCACTAGCACCACCCAGGCCGATGACTTGTGCCCCCGTCAGTTGCGCATTCTGCAGCACGGCGCTATTTTGACTGGCATCTGCCGACGACGCTGTTGCTGAACTCGTATTTCCGGTCACATCGCCAGTTACCTCGCTTATGCCCAGACTGATACCACCGGTGACACCGACAAGAGAACCGTCAAAAGTGCTGTCGGTCACATTGACTTTGTTTTGAGCCGCGTTGCCGGCACTGGCCGTACGAGTCGTAGGCACTTCACTATCATTATCATTTTTGGCAATAGCCAGACTACCGCCGCCACCAAGTATATTTATCTGCTCACCATAGGAAAATTTAACTCCCGCTACGGCAGCCGTATTACCTGAAGCATTACCAGATACGGCTGATTTCACAAAAGATTTCGCGATGGGCATCCCGGCCATAGTCAGCCCACCGGCCATGATTGTTGGTGTCTCCGTAAACGTACCGCCGCTGATGGTCAAAGCATTGTTCGCGGCGTTGCCGGTCACCAGGCTGCCATCACTGGTAGATAATCCCTGGGACAGCCCACCGGCCATCAATGTCGTAGCGTTAAATGTACCACCGCTGACTGTAACAGCATTGCCAGCGACGTTGCCCGTCGTGACCAGGCCCGTTCCTTGGGCATTGCCTGCAGATAAGCCGCCCGCTATGAGTAATGATGAATCAATGGTGCCGCCGCTGATGGCCACCGTATTGTCATTGACGGTTTTCGCGGTAACGGCAACTGCATTGCTTTCCACATAGGACACGCCGCCGGCCATGCGCTGATTCATACTCCCTTCGCTGTCCTCCTCAGGCTGGACACCGATTGTTCCTTCTTGCAGCCGGACCGTGTTTCCGCTCGGTGCCAAGCCGCTGCCATCATCAGCTGCGCCCAGTATATCGACCGTAATGGGCGTGTTCGATGTATCGTTGATCGTCACCGTATTTCCCACATACGATACATTGCTGCCGACAACGGTCGCCGTGATAACGCCGGCCGTATTATAGTCAGCTACATTGTCCTTGGTGACAGTCACACTATTGGCCGCCCCCGCCACTGGCGGCATCAGCGCCATCGTACTACCTAGCAATGTCAGCGCTAGCAGCACCCGTCCAGTCAATTGTTTCGTCGTCATACAATCCACCTCTTTTTCTTAAAATATAATAGCTGAAATTAGGAAGTTATAACTATAAATAAACAAAATAATAAATTATAATTCAGTTTTATATCATCTGTATAGATTTATAATAGCATAAATACATATAGATGTATAGATTCTGACGAATTCTGAAGTATCCGGAATATGCATATCTTTCCAGTATATGACCATATGAATACTAAATCGGACTATGCTGGAATTGAAACACTTATTTGTGCACTCCCTTTTGCATACTCTCTATCTCCCAAATCAGGACAACTATCCACTGGTCCGAAACGGCTTCTTATGAAATATCTTACAATAAATAAGGCCGTTTGATACCATACTTAATGGGTAGGGAGAGCACAATCCAAATCCAATTTATCAATTATTTCGAACTGGACCATACTAAAACTATTTTTGTGGGTAGTTTTCTTTACAATGCTGCCTTATATCTATGTTTTGTTACTTGCATTGATGGATACCTCTTAACATCCGGCCCTTACACCTATTGGGCAGATTCCGGACTGTCACCGTCTAGAAATATGCGTCGCCAGGCGCATTACTAAACAACGCATGCCATCAGTGCTTTGGCACTGATGGCATGCGTCTTGTGTATACTAGGTTCAGCTAATATAATTTGCCCCTAGTCTATTACAATATTAATTTATAATATCAATATAATCAGAACAGCCATTTGAATTGCAGACTCCCGCCAATGCCGCGGCGTTTGCCCATATGGCCGATAATAACGATATCACTGCCTCTTTGCGAGATCTGACAGCGTATCTACGTCTTGCAGCTCCTGCAGCGGCGCTTCGCATAGCCAGACTTGCTCTGGATGCTGGCGCAGGAGGGCATTACCGCCGCGGTCACCACGAAGCTGCAAGAGCGTATCCCGAAACTGGCCCGCGAAGACCGCCGGATTGCCCCGGTACCCCGGAGCCTGCAGGCATCCCATGGCTTGTCCCGAGCTGACAAAGCCTGTGAGGAATCGCCGGATGGTAGACGGCTGCAGCCACGGTTGATCCGCTACAAAGAAGGCATAGGCGTCCGCCGTGCCTGCCTGTTGTATACCCAATCGTATAGAAGCGGCAATGCCTTCCGCCGCCATCTCATTCTGCCGGACCAGAGCGCCTTGCTGCCGGCACCAGGCCAATATTTCAGGATATGCACTGACGACAATCAAGCGGCATTCCCATAGGCCCGAATGGTCCAGCTCTATCAGAGCCTGCTGCAAATGTTTGAAACCATGCTGATACAAGGGCCGGCCACCGACTGGATGCAACAGCTTATTGCTGCCAAAGCGCCGGCCAAAACCTGAAGCCAAATAGATTGCTGCCAACTGCATGAGTCCACCCCCTACCTGAACGGCTCTCTATCGAGACATGCTGTAATCAACCCCATCGGTACTGCCAATGATTCAAATATCTCCCTGGCCTGTTGTATCTGCCCGGCCGTATCAGCTTGATTCAAGACTGGCAGTACAGGCAGATGCCCTTGCAATCGTTCCATACAGCCTTGCTGCCAGAGAAATGCCAACACCGGCGGCGTAACCACCGGCGGCAGCGCCAGACCCCTGGCCGCAGCCAGATTGTGGGCCGCTTCCAAGCGGAAACAGACCTGATCCAACGCCTGTCCCAAGGCGGCCAGGCCGGCTACACACACGACGACGTCCGTATTGTCAGGAAGCACGGGCTCATGAGGTCCAAAGACCTTCAAGGGCAGCCGCCGCGAACCATCGGCTTCGACCAAGACCAAATCAGCATGGGGACAAACCTGGTCATAACAGTCCTGGCCGATGAACCCGATTTTTCCCTGGCCATCGGGTACGCCGGCAACGACTATGCCATCTGCTGCCAGGCGGGCGATGATAGCCGCTGCATCCCGCCCCAATACACCGTACTGCTGCGGCTCAAACATATGGGTCGTCGTGACGATGAGCACATAACGGCCAGCCGCAGCAGCCTCTGCCGCCAGGCGGTATATGAGAGATGTCTTGCCGCCGGCACCGGTGAAAGAAACGACGAGGGGCGCCTTCGTCAGGTCAGTCCAACCATCAGAAAATACGGGCACCGCCCGGGCCAGCCCTTGCCACAATAGTTCCGTGTCCAGCCATTTCCCCTGCTTGAATACTTTAATCATATTACTCTCCCTGCTGACAAGCGAGCTGGAGCAGCGCCGTCAGAACGGCCCCACCGATGCAGCGGGCCTTGTCCGATATGGTGAAACAATTGGCCCATTCGCTTTCCCGGGGATCTACATCGGCAATTTTAAACCCTGCCGTCACGGGATAGCCATCGCGGATGAGGCCCCGCACCAATCCAGTAAGCGGGGCCGCTACGATGACATCGCCGGCGATAGCTGCAACAACACCTGTCTGGCGCCGAACTGGTGAAATGACAGCCATAGCCTGGCCCTGCTGTACCGTATCGCCTATCTTCACGAGACCATACAGGTAGCCGGCACAGGCGCTGTGGACGACGCGCTCTTTCCCATAGCCGCCAATAATCCCAGGCACGCCCGTATTGGGCAAAGCACTGCCTTCGGAGATGATACGCCCCAGATTATGGCCGCGCATCGTTTCTATGACCCGGTCCACATCGACACCGGCGCAGAATCCCGGTCCTAAGGCTATGGTCTTCGGCGCCATGTCCCGCCGTGTCCCCAGATTCCGTTTGGCCAATATGGCATCGACGACAGCCCACGGCTGCAGATCGCGAATGGACGTACCCTGCGGATCGACGAGCAGGGCCACTTTGTGGGACTGCATCACCTGACGGGCCTGATCGTAATCCCTGCAGCAGACACAAGTCACATCTTCAACGGTATATTCGCCGTCATACACGGCTTCGGACAGCGCCACCAGCCGCCGGATAGCCGAAGGTGATTCCGTCTCCAGCACCAGGACTGCAAAACCAGCACGATTCAAAACTTGAATCGTGCCGGTTGCTATATCGCCGCCGCCGCGGATAATAATCAGTTCATTTGTACTTTTCATAATACATCCACCTAGCCGCACAATATATACTACATCATAAATTATATTTCCCTCTGGGAATATACATCCCCTGTCGTTCTGCCACGACGGCACCGTCATCCACGGCCTTCGTGCCCCGCAAATAGACCTGTTCGATAGCCGCAGCCGTCTTAAATCCTTCATATGGCGAATAGTCTACTCGCTGCAGCTGCCCTTTGGCCGTAATAGTTCCGTCTACGCCGGGCCGCAGCACGACGATATCGGCATCACTGCCAGGAGCCAGCACGCCCTTGCGCGGATACAGGCCATACAAACGGGCCGGATTTTCACTCAAGGCCTGGCAATAGCGGGCCAGCGACAGCCGACCGGCAGCCACGCCATACGTATAGAGCAGTAGTCCCCGCGTTTCCACGCCCGGCAGGCCGCCGGGAATCTTGCGGAAATCGTCGCGGCCCAGCTGACGCTGCTGCCACGTGAAACTGCAATGGTCCGTCGAGACGGTCTGTACCGTCCCCGCTGCCAGACCCTGCCAGAGCTGTTCCTGATCGGCCACCGTACGCAGTGGCGGTGCACAGACATATTTTGCTCCGCCAAAACCCGGTGTTTCATACACCTGCCGGTCCAACAGCAAATACTGGGGACACGTTTCAGCATAAACCTGCTGCCCCCGCTGCCGCGCCGTCTCGATGACATCATAACCTTCGCGGCACGTGAGATGGACGATGATGACCGGCGCATCAGCAACCTGCGCCAACCGCAACAGGCGGTCGATGGCTTCCGCTTCCGCCGCAGCGGGCCGCGTCGCCGGATGGCTGGCTACGCCCATGCGTCCAGCCGCTACAGCCCGGTCCCGCAAAGCGGCAATCAAGCCGTCATTTTCACAATGGACGCCGGCAATGCCGCCGACCTCTTTCAGGCGGCACAGGATTTCGAATACGGCCTTGTCATCCACCATCGTATCATACGTCAGGTATAATTTGAAGCTGGTCACGCCGGCTCGCATCATGTCATCTATTTCTTGGGAAACGGCAGCATTCCATTCGGAGATGGACATATGGAACCCATAATCACAGGAGCATTTCCCATCGGCCTTCCCATGCCAGTTGGCCAGCCCTTGCTGCAGCGTTTCACCGCGGTACTGCGTGGCAAAATCGATGACCGTCGTCGTGCCGCCTTTAAGAGCTGCTTTCGTCCCCGAGGCAAAATCATCGGCCGTCACCGTACCCGCCACGGACAAATCGAAATGCGTATGCGCGTCGATAAACCCCGGCAGCAACAGGCAGCCCGTCACGTCCGTAAAACCCGCTTCCGGTCCCGCCATCTGCTGTATCACGTCAGGGCGGCCGACGGCAGCAATTTTTTCTCCGTCTATGAGCAAATCCGCCAGGCAGGCCCCGCTGCCACTGACGACACTACCTCCATGTAACACTTGTTTCATATGATCCATCCCGTTTCTTTATTTATCTCAAACACAAATTCCATTATACATTTCCAAACAGCCACAGGTTACTTCCGATAGGGTGTCCCGTGCAACGGCAAAGACGTCTGGAATTCTCCATTCCACTTATAATACGCGCCAGCTACAGCCGGAGCCGTCGGAATCGATGTGATTTCACCGATGCCGATAGCGCCGTAGGCCACATCGACACCAGGCTTTTCGACGATGATCGCTTCGACCTCCGGTGCCTTATCCGCTTTCATCAGCCCCAGTGTACCATATTTTGCTTTGGGCACACAATGATCGAGGGGATACTTTTCCGTCAAGGCAAAGCCGCAGCCCATGACGACGCCGCCTTCAATCTGTCCCTGGCAGGCCCGACGGTTCACCACTTTGCCGACATCGTGAGCCGCTACGACTTTCTGTATAGTTCCATCTTCATTGAGGATACACACATCGACGGCATAGCCATAGGCGACATGCGATACGGGGTTTTCTTTGCCCGATGTACCCATGGGATCTGTCTTAGCCAAATATTCGCCAAGGAAATCCCGGCCTTCGAGCAATTCCAGATCCGCCACGGTGAACGTAACCGCTGCCGTTTCCGGCATTTCTTCTTCTATGACTACATTTTCCAGATAAGGGCTGTGATGCTTCGTGCTGGCATACGTCAGTCCCTTGGCTTCAAACAAGGCCTTGCGCAACATCTTAGATGCCCGGCGGCCGGCTTCACCGGTGACCAATGTCTGCCGCGACCCGGACGTCACGCCCGCATCGGGAGCCATAGACGTATTGGGATGATGCCAGCAAATCGCATCGGCATCGATGCCCACGCCTTCCGATATCATCTGGGTCAGGACCGTACCGATGCCCTGGCCGATACACGTCGCACCAGCATGGATGTTGATCTTGCCGTTTTTTACGAGCAGGCGGCAACGGCCGTAATCAGGCAGACCGACGCCGACACCGGCATTTTTCAACGCACAGCCGATACCGACATGCTTGGAATCGGCTCCATAGTAGGCATCCTTCACCGCTTCCAGCGTTTCGGCCATGCCCGTAGCCGCATCGGCAATCTGCCCGTTCGGCAGTACCTGACCCGGCCGGATGGCATTGCGGTAACGGATTTCCCAAGGGTCGATACCGACCATTTCCGCCAACAGGTTCAGGTTCATTTCCGTAGCAAATATAGTCTGGGTCACGCCAAAACCGCGGAAAGCGCCGGCCGGCGGATTATTCGTATAAACTGCGGTCCCATCTATATCGATGACCTGATAATCGTAGGGACCGGCCGCATGGGTGCAGGCACGCTGCAGCACTGGGCCGCCCAGGGAGGCATAGGCCCCCGTATCGGTCACGACGACGGCTTTCATCGCCGTGAGCTTGCCATTTTCGTCACAGGCCGTCGTCATATCGATATAGAACGGATGTCGTTTCGGATGGACCATGAGACTTTCGTGGCGAGTCAGCTTGCATTTGACGATCCGCCCGGTCCTATAGGCGATGAGTGCCGCCAGATGCTGCACCGTCACGTCTTCACGACCGCCAAAACCGCCGCCGACCAATTTGTTTTCGACGATGACTTTTTCTGCCGGCAGCCCCAGCATGATGGAGATTTCGTGACGGACGGCATACGCCCCCTGGTCGGAGGAGTAGACGAACACGCCGTCATCAAAGGGCATGGCCACAGCGCATTCCGGTTCCAGGAAAGCGTGTTCCTGCCAAGGTGTTTCGTAATGGCGGGTCACTTTATATTTCGAAGCCGCAATGACCGCGTCAGCATCGCCGCGGACCAGATGTTCGTGGCTGAGAATATTGCTGTCATGAGATGGGTGAACGAGAGGCGCACCTTCCTGAAGTCCTTCAGCAGGACAGGTCACAGGCGGCAGTTCTTCATATTCGATGTCGACCAGCTCTTTGGCCTGGGCCAGGATAGCCGGTGTTTCGGCAGCTACCAGGACGATGGCATCGCCCAAACAATGGGTGACCGTGCCTTCAGGAATGAGCGTATCCCAGTCCTGGATGATGTGGCCGACCTTATTGGAGCCAGGAATGTCCGCTGCCGTGAGCACGCAGACGACACCGGGCAGGGCTTTTGCCTGCTCTGTATGGATGGCCTTGACGAGAGCCCGCGGATATTTGCTGCGTACGGCGCTGCCGTAGCACATGCCCGGCAGAGAGACGGCATCGAGATCATCACAGTATTCCCCTGTGCCCAATACTTTCCAGGCTACGTCGATGCGATGGGGGCTCTGGCCTACCTTCAGATGCGTATCCTCCGTCGGTACGGGAATATCTTCCCGCAGCATTTTCGCAGCCAAAGCAATGCCATCCATGATTTTTTTGTAGCCCGTACAGCGGCAGATGTTATTGCGGATAGCTGCAGCGATTTCCAAGCGCGTCGGATCCGGCTTGGCATCGATAAGGGCCTTGCCGCACATGACCATGCCGGGAATGCAGAAGCCGCACTGGACGGCACCAGCTTCACCAAAGGCATAGACGAATACGTCTTTTTCCCGAGGACTCAACCCTTCTACGGTCAGGATATGTTTTCCTGCCAGGCGGCCCACTTTTTGGACGCACGATTTCATAGCCTTGCCGTCGATGATGACCGTACACGTACCGCAGGCCCCTTCGCTGCAGCCGTCCTTGACGGATTTCAGGCGCAGATCATTGCGCAGTATATCCATCAATTTCCGTTCCGGATCCACTTCTACTTCTTGATGATTGATCCATAATTTACATAGCGAGTCCATAATTGCCTCCATATTCCCAATTACAACAGATAGCCATAATCACGGACTACCGTTGCCATCAGGCGCTGAAGATCCTGCGGGATGCCTGCTGTGGCCTGGCCGGCCGTGAAATCATACATCTTGCCCTGGAACCGAACGCGGCAGATGCCTTTAGCGGCATCGGTCACGGCAAACCCCTGGTTCGTACTGTTGGCCATATCCGCTTCACAGGCAAACAGCGTAAATTTATCCTGATACGGCGCGCTGTCCCATGGACAGAAGGAACGACAGTTGCCGCATTCATTGCACATAGCATCGACATGGATGACCTGGTGCTTGGCCATGCCGGGAACGACGATAGCCACATTAGCCCGATTGGGACATACTTCTACGCAATTTTCGCAGATGCTGTCGCAGTGCAGGCAGCGCTGGCTGTCCGATACCAAATCCTGTTCTTCTGCCAGATTCCCCTTGCGTCCATATATGACCTGAGACGCTGTCGCTGCGACTGGAGCCGTTGCTGCCACCGTACCTAATATAGCTTCTGCCGCTGCCTTGCCGTCGCGGATGCTTTCTACGACGGACGTGATGCCTGACGTACCATCGCCGACAGCAAATACGCGGTCCTGTGACGTCTTCATCGTGGCCCCATCGACCTGGGGACGCCCCTTGGCATCGACGGCGATTCCGGCAGCAGCATAAAATCCGCCGGCCGCCAATTTTTCTGCAGCGCCTTTTTTCTTGACATAACCCGCATCGACGGCGCCGATGGCCAGGATGACATAATCATATTGCTGTAATAAAGCGGCAATGTCATCGGCTCGACGGCCATTGACCATGGTGACGCCTACAGCTTGGATCAGGCGAACGTCCTTGTCGATGACATCCGGACCGATTTTCGAGTCGGGAATGACATAGCGGACAGCACCGCCCATGTATTGGGCCTGTTCCAGCACGGTTGCGGCGACGCCGCCCAGTTGCAGGAACCACGCCGCTGCCAGACCAGCCGGGCCACCACCGACGATGACGGCCTTTTTACCCGTAGCCGCAGCTGCTGCCGGCGGCGCTGCCAAGACGGCATCATAGCCGCCCATTGCTGCTTCGAGCTTGTTGCGCCGGATATCTACCGGTGATTCATAGAAATGGCGGGTACATTTATTCATACATTTATGATAACATATCGTTCCCGTAATGAACGGCAGGGGATTCTTGCGGAGGATGACTCGCAGTGCTTCCTCATAGCTGCCCGCTTCTACGAGCTGGCAGTATTCCGTAATATCCTGATGGATGGGACAACCTTCTTCGCATGGTGCCAGGAAACAATCGGTCAGCGGTACCGGACGGTTAATCTTGCGGCTGACCAGGAGTCCTTTGGCCTTGACCAGATGCTTATCCTGCAGCGCCGCCGCCACCATGGCATCGACCTTGTCAGCATCGACGCCAGCAAAATCCTGGACCGGCTGACTGGCAAACAAGCGGGCAATTTGTTCGAGCCGCTGGTAGCCGCCCGGTTTGAGCAGCGTCGTCGCCATCGTGACCGGCCAGATACCGGCTGCAACGATGTCCGCGATATTGAAGAAATCAGCGCCGCCGGAATAGGCGATGCGCAGCTGGCCGGCAAAATCCCGGGCCAGTTTCTGGGCCACGGACATGGACAAGACGAACAAGGACTTACCGGACATGTACATTTCCTGACCGGGCAGTTCCTGGGCCTTGATATCGACGGGGAACGTATTGGTGAGCTTTACGCCGAAGGACAAACCTTTAGCGGCCGCCAGGGCCTGCAGGCGCTGCAGCATGGGAACGGCATCGCCGTACTGCAAATCGTCCTTGAAATGGAAATCCGAAAAGGCGATGTATTTATACCCCATCTGGTCGAGAGCCTTACGGGCATATTCATAACCCAACAGGGTAGGATTGCATTTGATGAACGTATTGAGACCTTTTTCCTGGATCAGGTACGACGAAATCCGTTCGATTTCCTGAGGCAGGCAGCCGTGCATCGTAGACAAGGTCACGGAATTGCAGATATGGGGATTGATTTGTGCCACATCAGCTGCGGTCACATGCTGGAAACGGCCCACATTATCCTGCAGCCAAGCCAGACATTCCTTGAAGATGGGCGTCTGGGCCGCATCCTTCAGGCCTTCGATGAAATTATCGATTTTCGGCAGTTGGATGCCGGCCAAATCATAGCCCACGGACATATTGAACTGAAAGCCATCGCTGGCGCCCAGGCCCCATTCCTTGGACAAGACGCTCAACGCGGCCCAAGCCTTGACATATTCGTCAAAGGCCTGCTGTACTGTAAGTTCCGTCGACCATTCGACATTATAACATTCGTCATCGGCCTTGATGCAGGGCTTTTCCACGACCAGGTCTTCGCCATCGAGTTTTTGTACTGTCTTCAATTCAAAGAAACGGCTGCCCGTCACATAGGCAGCAACGATATTCTGCGCCAATTGCGTGTGCGGTCCGGCGGCCGGGCCAAAAGGCGTTTCCAGCTTGCGTCCAAATATAGTATAGCTGCGATCGGGATCGGCTGTATAGAACCGGTGTATGCCAAAGCAGGTTCCTTGCTTATGCTCTGCCAAAATCCAATTCATCATTTTCTCAAAGGGAATCGGTGTCATTCTGTCACTCATGTCGTCTACCTCCACTATGGCGGGCATGCTGTCCCGCTCTATTACGAATAAAATTCTTATATAATATGTATATTAGATTGCCGTATCAGCCGTTGATGCGATGGGCCAGCTCGGCAGCGCCTTCACGTACATGGGCCATGATAGCCGCCGCATCGATGCCGGACAGTTCGCGGTCTTTCATGAGTACCTTGCCATTGCAGACTGTCGTCACGACATCGTGACCGCTCATGCCGAACAAGATATGGCCGTTGACGTTGCCGGCATCCATAGGCGTAGGACCATCGTAATCGAGGACGATGACATCGGCCGCTGCTCCTTCACGGAGTACGCCCAAAGGCTTTTGGAAATAGCGGCCGGCAATGACGGCGTTATTGTAAAACAACATCTGCGGCACTTCCACCCAGGCGGCGTTGGCGTCGCACAGGTGATGTTTGTGCAGCACATTGGCTACTTTATACGATTCGAGCATATCGTGGGTATAACCATCTGTCCCCAAACCGGCCAGGATGCCCCGATGGACCATTTCCATCGTCGGCGGGCAGCCACAGGCGTTGCCCATATTGGATTCGGGATTGTGGACGATCATCGTATCCGTATCCTTGATGAGCTGCATTTCATGGGGATTGACGTAAATGCAATGGCCCAAAAGCGTCTTCGGGCCAAGGATATCAAAATCATACAAGCGGTCGACGATGCGCTTGCCGTGCTGTTTCAAGCAGTCGTGCAAATCTTCGATGCCTTCGGCTACGTGGATATGGTAGCCGGCTCCTGCCGGTTTATGGGCCGCTGCCAGCTCCATAGTGGCATCGGAAATCGTAAACTGGGCATGCATGCCCATCATACCGGCCAGCATATCCGTCGTATCGGCCTGGGCATGGCGTATCCACGCTTCATTTTCCAGGACAGATGCCTGGGCCTTGTCAGCGCCGTCGCGGTCAGAGATTTCATAACACAGGCACGTACGCACACCCAGTTCTTCGGCCGCCTTGCCGATGGCAAACAGGCTGTCCTTGATTTCACCAAAGCTGGCATGATGGTCGAATACGGTCGTCACGCCGTTTTTGATGCAGTCGATGTACGTCGCTTGAGCACTGAGATATGTCAATTCATTCGTCAGATGGCGATCGATATTCCACCATAAACCGTCGAGGATATCTAAAAATCCGTTAGGGTTATAACCGTTGATGGACAGCCCCCGGGCCATGGTACTGTAAATATGTTCGTGGGCGTTAATCAAGGCCGGCATGATGACGCCGCCACGAGCATCCAAAAATTCCGCCTGCGGATACAAGCCTCGAATTTCTTCTGCCGTCCCTACCTTACAAATTTTCGTTCCATCTATGGCTACTGCTCCATTTTCGTAGAAGTGACCCGCATCATCCCGGGTAATTACCTTGCCATTACCTATAATCAACATTTCTACCGCTCCTCTCCCCGCATCGATACACTGTATCTCCGGTCAACACCGCTCCCATGAATCTGCTGCAGCTAATAAGTCCGGCCGACTCATGCATTTTATTCATAAAATATTTGCATTTTCTATCTAAGGAAATAGTATCATTTTTTTCAGATAGAAGTCAAGTATTTTTTAGGTCAAATAAATATTTTTTAGGTATGCTTGTGCACTACCTATGCGTTCAACAAAAAAGTCTTGATTTCTCAAAAAAATATGTTATATTTAAAGAAGCCTAAAATATTTTTAGTATCTATCCAATGGAACTCGGAAATCCAGAAACGGCGCAACATATTATTCAGATACGCCGCTGCATACACAAGAAATGAGAGGAATAAATCATGAATAAAACTACGTTGACCTTTTTAGAACAGCTCGCCAAAGGAATCGCCTCACAGTTTGGCCCCAATTGCGAAGTCGTCGTCCATGACATGAGCCAAAATTATACGGATAACTCCATCGTGGCCATAGAAAACGGTCATGTCACATCGCGCAAAATCGGCGACGGCCCTTCCATGGCCGTCCTGGACGCCTTGCGCGGCGACCAGAGCAAGCTCCAGGACCACAGCAGCTATCTGACGAAGACGAAAGACGGCCGCGTCTTGAAATCCACGACCATCTACATCCGCGATCAACACAAAAAAGTCATTGGCATCTTTTCCATTAATTTTGATATTACGAACCTGATGATGATTGAAAATGCTCTCAATCCCCTCATCTCGGCCACATCCACGCAAAGCGAATCGAACCGCATCCCCCAGAACGTCAACGACCTGCTCATAGAGCTCATCGAAGAATCGGTCCGCCAAGTCGGCAAACCAGTCCCCCTCATGACGCGGGACGACAAAGTAAAGGCCATCAAATTCCTGAATGACCGCGGCGCTCTGCTCATCACGAAATCCGGCGACAAAATCTCAAAATATTTTGGCATCTCAAAATACACGCTATATAGTTATATTGATAGTGAAGAGTAAGTTGGTTTACATCTTATTTAACCCCTAAGCCCTTGGCTCCCTCCGGAGGGAGCTGGCCCGCTTGCGGGTCTGAGGGTGGTCCTGCTTGTCGTTTCAAGGCCGATGACGGTAATGTATGAAGTCATTATGGCCTGGTTATGTAGGAATGACCACCCTCAGTCTCGCTTACGCTCGACAGCTCCCTCCAAGAGGGTGCCAAGGGCTTGCTCATTGTCCAGCTCTCCATTATATTGCCTACAATTCCTTCTGAAGCAATGACATATATTCATATCACAAAAGGGCCGCTACATGAAGTAATATATACTTCATGTAGCGGCCCTTTTGTGTACTATTTTTTAGATATTACTGAGTATCTTATTTACTTTTCGTCATGTCCAAGGCACGGAAGAAGAAATCTTCCTGGCCGAAATTCCCGGATTTCAATACGATGCGGACATCCGTCTTGTTGACGGGCGTCATGATCGGGACTCCTGGCGCCACGCTGGGGCCGATCCAATAGGCGTTGAAGCCCAGCGACTTCGTCACCGCCCCTGCCGTTTCACCGCCAGCCACGATGAGCCGCGTAAAACGCTGGCTGCCCGACTGCAACGCCAGGACTGCCAAATGAGCAATCGTTTCTTCCAATATATTTGCATAGCGGTGCAAATCCGTCTCGCGGATCCGATTCAAATACGCCGCGCTTTCAGAGCTATACAGCAGCACATCTGCATCATGATGCTGCTGGACGAAATCCCAAATTCCTGCCGCCGTCTGGCTATGGTCCAATAGCTTGGCCGGATCCAGCTTTAGGGAAATACCGCCGTGCGATTGGAAATAGGCAATCTGCCCCAGCGTCGCCGCAGAGCAGCTGCCGGCCAGCATCAGAGCGCCGCCTTGGGTCCCGCAGGCCGCAGCCGGGCCGCCAGCTTCATGCTGCGCGTACTGCTGCGCCAGTGCTTCCAATAAACCCGACCCACCGGTCAGCACGGCCAATGCCCCAAACTGAGCCGCGATATGACGACCATCGTCATCGGTCGCATATTCCGGTACGACATAGAAATGCTCATGAGTCTGGCTGAATACAGATAATTGTCGCTGTACCTCCGGCGATGCCAGTTCAGCCTGGGCCAGGACGAGCGTTTCATAGCGGCTCTGCGGCCCCATGAGATCCGGCAGGTAACTTTTATGCATGGGATTGAGGGGATGATTCTTCATGGGACTTTCTTCGAGCGGCACGCCGTTCACATATAATATACCGTCGCGCACGATCCGGCCATTGACCGGCAGGGATGGGCACAGCAGCGTATACGGCGCCTGGAGCTTGTCCAGGACGGCATCACAGACAGGGCCGATATTTCCCTGCTCCGTCGAATCAAAGGTGGAACAGTACTTTACATAAAAATGTTCCGTTCCGACAGCCTGCAGCCATTCGACGGCCTTCATAGCTTCACCGACGGCTATATGCGGATCACCGGCCCGGGTCTTCAAGGCGATGACGATGGCATCACAGGCCGATACATCCAACGGCTGCAGCGGCACGCCGTTCAGCAAGACCGTCTGCAGACCGCCTTTTACAAGAAACGATGCAGCGTCGCTGGCTCCGGTAAAATCATCGGCAATACAGCCTAATTTCAATGTATGTTTCATAGACGTATCCCCTCCCCAAATCTTCCCATCGACCTATTCGATACCTGCCGCTTCATTGACGCAGCGCAGGGCATTCAAACTGCGGGGATAGCCTATAAAGGGCAGACATTGGGATATGATTTTGATCAGGAACGCCCGGTCGTTACCGAGATTCATATTGCCCACGGCATGGGCCTTCAGCTGCGGTTCACAGCCGCCCTGGGCCGCAATGAAACAGAACGTGATCATTTCACGCTGCTTCAGATCCAGGCCGCCGCGCGTATAGTAATCGCCGAAACAGTTGCCGGCCAGCCAACGATTGATGTGCCGTGTTTCTTCAGGCCCTGATTTGTAGAATTCCTTCATGCCGTCACCAAAAATATCCACCTGGGCCTGGATTCCCTTTTCCAGGCGGTCTTCCCTGGTCGTCGTCGCCTGACTGGGCAGCGGCAGTTCTACGCCGGCCGCTTTCAATACTTCATTCGTGGCCAACAAAAATTCAAAGACCCGGCCGATACCTAAATAATCGACAGCCTGATACACGATTTCCTTGATTTCCACAGGTGTTACGCCTACATTCAGGGACGCCTTCACCATGAACCGGAATTCACCGAGGCACTGGGCTCCTAGCAGTGCCGCCAATATGGCCAGCATACGCGTACGATCATCTAAATCATCTTGATTGACTACTTCATCAAAGGCAAAATTATTGAAGAGTTCGACGAATTCCGGATCGGTCTTGGCCAACGGCGGCACCAGGCCGGGAACCAATCTGTCGAGATATTCCTTAGCATTCTTTGTCATGTTCATTTTCTGCACCTCGCCTATGTAACGGTATACACCAAAAATAACCTGCAGTCTGTGGCACAGGTCCACTTATATAAATATCATAACTTTATTTCTGCGTTTATACAAGAATATTTCGTCAGCGCAATAGTAGAAAAGTCCTTGTTTTTGCTTACTTTTTCCCACCCAACCAAAAAAACTTTTTATTTTCCTAATTTTTTTTCAGTTTTCCTCTTGCAAATTCTGAAATTTATGGTATAGTTTTAGGTATACAAAAACTTTTAGTTTCACTAAAACATTTTTGTTTGACTAAGATAATTTCCTTTCGTATCATGTATTATTTTCAAGGAGGAATCCCATATGGACCAAAAGATGAAATGGGTCATGAACGCCATGCCCAAGACGGACGACAAGAACCTGCCGGTCATGTCAGTTGAAGAAGTAAAAAAAGCTCGTGCCTTCCACGAAAGCTTTCCGCAGTACGAAGAAACACCGTTGACCAAGCTGAATCAAATGGCTGCTTTCTTAGGTGTAAACAGCGTATTCATCAAAGACGAATCGTACCGCTTCGGCCTGAACGCTTTCAAGGTACTGGGCGGCTCCTACTCCATGGCCCGCTACATCGCCAAGGAAACGGGCAAAGACGTATCCGAGCTTCCCTACTCCGTACTGACATCGGACAAGCTCCACGATGAATTCGGAACGGCTACGTTCTTCACCGCCACAGACGGCAACCACGGCCGCGGCTTGGCCTGGGCAGCACAAAAGCTCCACCAGAACGCCGTCGTCCATATGCCCAAGGGTTCCACGCAGACTCGCCTGGAAAATATACGCAAATTAGGCGCCAAAGTCGACATCCTCGAACTGAACTATGACGACTGCGTCCGCCTGGCTGCTAAGGAAGCCTCGGAAACGAAACGCGGCGTCGTCATCCAGGATACGGCTTGGGACGGTTACGAAGAAATCCCGGCCTGGATCATGGAAGGCTACGGCACCATGGCCATGGAGGCAGCTCAACAGCTCCAGAAGCAAGATTGCCAACGGCCGACACACATATTCGTCCAAGCCGGCGTCGGTTCTCTGGCTGGTGCGGTCGTGGGATACTTCTCCAATCTGTATAAAGACAATCCTCCCAAATTCGTCGTCGTAGAAGCTGAAGCAGCTGCTTGCCTGTACAAAGGCGCAGCCGCTGGTGACGGCAAGCCCCGCATCGTCGATGGCGACTTGCAGACCATCATGGCCGGCCTGGCCTGCGGCGAACCGAACACCCTGTCCTGGGACATCCTGAAAAACCACGTGACGACCTTCGTCGCCGCTCCGGACTGGGTAGCAGCACAAGGCATGCGCATGCTCGGCGCTCCCATCAAAGGCGATACGCCCGTCGTTTCCGGCGAATCCGGAGCCGTACCGTTCGGGGCCCTGGCCACGATCATGACCGATGACGACTACAAGGACGTACGCCAGCAGTTAGGCCTCAACGCCGACTCCCAGGTCCTGGTCTTCTCCACAGAAGGCGACACGGATCCGGAACGCTATCAAAACATCGTCTGGAAAGGCTTAGACAAATAAATCACTTATCCCACTATTTTCAATATGACAAGGAGAGACACATCATGGCATTGGATTACAACCAAATCAAAAAAACAGCACAAGGATACGAAAAAGATATGACGAATTTCTTACGGGATATCGTCAAATTCCCCGGCGAAAGCTGCGATGAAAAAGCACACATCGACCGCATCGCTGAAGAAATGCGCAAGCTCGACTTCACCAAGGTAGAAATCGACCCCATGGGCAACGTCCTCGGTTACATGGGTACAGGCAAGACGCTCATCGGCTTCGACGCTCACATCGATACTGTCGGCATCGGCAACAAAGACAACTGGGAATTCGACCCCTATGAAGGCTTCGAAACGGAAACGGAAATCGGCGGCCGCGGCACGTCCGACCAATGCGGTGGCATCGTCTCTGCTGTATATGGCGCCCGCATCATGAAAGACCTGGGCCTCCTGTCCGATAAATACACGGTCCTGGTCACGGGCACGGTCCAAGAAGAAGACTGCGACGGCCTCTGCTGGCAGTACATCATCAATGAAGATAACGTCCGCCCGGACTTCGTCGTATCGACAGAACCGACGGATGGCGGCATCTATCGCGGCCAGCGCGGCCGTATGGAAATCCGCATCGACGTCAAAGGGGTCTCCTGTCACGGCAGCGCTCCGGAACGCGGTGACAACGCCATTTACAAGATGGCCGACATCCTCCAGGATATCCGCTCACTCAACGAAAACGACGCCGCTGCTGCCACCGAAATCAAAGGCCTCGTCAAGATGCTCGATGAAAAATACAATCCGGAATACAAAGAAGCTCAGTTCCTGGGCCGCGGCACCGTCACCTGCTCTCAGGTATTCTACACCTCGCCGAGCCGCTGCGCTGTAGCCGACTCCTGTGCCGTCTCCCTGGACCGCCGCATGACCGCTGGTGAAACCTGGGAAAGCTGCCTCGATGAAATCCGCGCCCTCCCCAATGTAAAGAAGTATGGCGACGACGTAAAAGTCAGCATGTACGAATACAGCCGCCCGAGCTACACGAACCTCGTTTACCCCATCGAATGCTACTTCCCGACCTGGGTCATCCCGGAAAACCACAAAGTCACCAAGTCCTTGGAAATTGCCTATAAGAACTTGTACGGTGAAGAACGCATCGGTGATTCCACGACTGTAGAAATGCGTAAAGCCCGCCCCTTGACGGACAAATGGACATTCTCCACGAACGGCGTTTCTATCATGGGCCGCAATGGCATTCCCGTCATCGGCTTTGGTCCTGGTGCGGAAGCTCAGGCTCATGCCCCTAATGAAAAGACTTGGAAACAGGATCTTGTCACCTGCGCCGCTGTCTACGCAGCCTTGCCTGTCGTATACACAGACGAAAACTAATCACTAGCTGTCATATACCCTACACAAAAAGGAGACCCTACCATGAAAAATTTACAAGCCTACATCGATAAATTGAATTCCCTCAACTTCAAAGAAATGTACGAAGGCGATTTCTTCCTCACCTGGGAAAAGACAGCCGACGAATTGGAAGCCGTCTGGACCGTAGCCGACGCTCTCCGCTACATGCGCGAAAACAACATCTCCACAAAAGTATTTGAAAGCGGTCTCGGCATCTCCTTGTTCCGCGACAACTCCACGCGGACTCGTTTCTCCTTCGCTTCTGCCTGCAACCTCCTGGGTCTGGAAGTACAGGATCTGGACGAAGGCAAGAGCCAGGTAGCGCACGGCGAAACCGTCCGTGAAACAGCCAACATGATCTCGTTCATGGCTGACGTCATCGGTATCCGCGATGATATGTACATCGGCAAAGGCAGCGCTTACCAGCACGAAGTCGTCGACGCTGTGACCCAAGGCTACAAAGACGGCATTCTCGAACAGAAACCGACCCTCGTCAACCTTCAGTGCGACATCGACCATCCGACACAGTGCATGGCTGACGCAGCTCATATCATCCACGAATTGGGCGGCATCAAAAACCTCAAAGGCAAAAAAGTCGCTATGACCTGGGCTTATTCCCCATCGTACGGCAAGCCCCTCTCCGTTCCTCAGGGCGTCGTCGGCCTCATGACCCGCTTGGGCATGGAAGTCGTCCTGGCTCATCCCGAAGGCTATGAAATCATGCCGGAAGTCGAAGCAGTAGCTAAGAAAAACGCTCAAGAATCAGGCGGTTCCTTCCGCGTCACCCACGACATGGCCGATGCCTTCAAAGACGCTGACGTCGTATATCCCAAGAGCTGGGCTCCCTTTGCCGCTATGGAAAAACGGACGAAGCTCTACGGCGATGGCGACAAAGCCGGCATCGACGCTTTGGAACAGGAACTCCTGAAACAAAACGCCGAACATAAAGATTGGTGCTGCACGGAAGAACTCATGAAAACCACGAAAGACGGCAAAGCCATCTACCTGCACTGCCTGCCTGCCGACATCAACGACGTAAGCTGCAAAGACGGCGAAGTAGAAGCTTCTGTATTCGACCGCTATCGCGATTCCTTGTACAAAGAAGCAAGCTACAAGCCCTATGTCATCGCCGCTATGATCATGCTGGCCAAATTCGCTGACCCGGCTGACATCATGGCTAAATTGGAAAAACGCGCAACTCCCAGACAGTTCAAATAATAGCTGAGAGGAATCCCTTATGACAACTCAAAAAAAACAACGCATCGTCATTGCCCTGGGCGGAAACGCCCTTGGCAACACCTTGCCTGAACAAATGCAAGCCGTAAAGATAACGGCAAAAGCCATTGTAGACCTGCTCCAAGAGGGCTGCGAAGTCATCGTAGCCCACGGCAATGGCCCTCAGGTCGGCATGATCAATCATGCCATGGCAGCCCTGAGCCGCGAAGACCAGAATCAGCCCAATACACCGCTGTCGGTCTGTGTTGCCATGAGCCAGGCCTACATCGGCTACGACCTGCAGAACGCCCTGCGGGAAGAATTATACAACCGCGGCATCTGCAATATTCCCGTAGCCACCATGATCACCCAGGTACGGGTAGATGCTGCCGATGCGGCATTCGAAGAACCGTCCAAACCGATTGGACATTTCATGACGGAAGAACAAGCTAATGAAGCAGCCCGTCGGTATGGGTACGTCACCAAGGAAGATTCCGGCCGCGGCTATCGCCGCGTCGTCGCTTCTCCCAAGCCACAGGAAATCATCGAAATCGATGCAATCCGTTCTCTCGTCGAATCGGGTCAGCTGGTCATTGCCTGTGGCGGCGGCGGTATTCCCGTCACGCGCCAAGGCAATCACTTGAAAGGGGCCAGCGCTGTTATTGATAAAGATTTCGCCAGCGAACTTTTAGCAGAACAATTGGATGCTGATTATCTGATTATCCTGACTGCAGTCGAAAAAGTCGCTATTAACTTCGGAAAGCCGGAAGAAAAATGGCTGGATAACTTGACCACTACGGAAGCGCTGCAATACATGGGAGAAAACCATTTTGCAGCAGGATCCATGCTCCCCAAGGTACAAGCCGCTGTCAAATTTGCTAAATCAAAACAAGGACGTACGGCACTCATTACGCTCCTGGAAAAAGCAAAAGACGGTATCCTGGGCAAAACCGGCACGAGGATCTATTCTGTATAAAAGAGGTCGGTGATCCGTATGAAACCCAATGAAAAGCAGAGCGAAGATTTTAACCTGATTTACCAGTTAGACGGCAGGCCTAAACTAACCGTAGCGGTTCCCCTGGGCTTGCAGCATATTTTAGCCATGTTCGTAGGAAACTTGGCGCCTATATTCATCTTGACCGGCGCCTTATCCAGTGGCGGTGTCCCCTTCCCATCAGAATTGCGCATCGTCATGATCCAATGCGCCATGTTAGTGGCCGGTCTGGTCACTATGGTGCAGTTATATCCTATCCGCCTCGGCTTCATGAGTATAGGCGCACGGCTGCCTATCGTCGTCGGCACAGCCTTTGCCTTTGTACCGACACTGCAGTCCCTGGGACAGCGGCTCGTAGCCGAGCAGGTACCTCCAGTTGAAGCTATGTGCTACATCCTCGGTGCAGTTATTGCCGGCAGCTCCGTAGAAATCATCCTGGGCCTGTTCCTGAAACCCCTGCGCCGCTTCTTCCCGCCGCTCGTAGTCGGCTCGGTCCTCATTACCATCGGCATCAGCCTCCTCGGCACAGGTGCCATGTATTTTGTCGGCGGCGCTACGGCTAAAGACGCCGGTTCGGCTCAATACTGGATCGTCGGCGGTACTGTATTTCTCGTCACAGTCCTTTTGAACCGTTTTGGCAAAGGCATGTGGAAAGCCACATCGCTGCTTTCGGGCATCGTCATAGGTTATTTGTTGGCCATAGCCATGGGCATGGTAAATTTCACCGGTGTAACAAATGCCGGCTGGTTCTCCATCCCCTTACCGCTCAATTCTGAACTAATGCCGAAATTCCGGCTGGACATTATCCTGCCCGTCATGGCAATCTACGTCGTCTCCTCCTTGGAAACGCTGGGCAACACGAACGGCATCACCATCGCTGCCCTGAACCGCGAAGCGACGGCAGAAGAATGCTCTGGCTCCATCCTGGCTGACGGCTTTGGTTCTCTCTTTGCTGGTATATTCAACTGTCTGCCGAACACGGCCTTCGGACAGAACGCCGGCATCGTCGCCATTACCCGCGTCATCAACCGCCACTGCATCGCCACTGGCGCCTGCTTCCTGATCCTGGCTGCATTCCTGCCTAAGATAGGGGCCATATTCAACGCCATGCCAAACTGCGTCATGGGCGGCGCTGTCATCACGGTGTTTGCCATGATTATGCACAACGGCATCAAGATGATCTGCCAGGTAGGCTTCAGTGAAATCAACAACCTGATATTTGCCATTACATTTGGTCTGGGCTATGGTGTCAGCACCTTAAGCGCCGATATCAAGGCCCGCTTCCCAGAGGTACTCCAGATTCTCTACACGGATAAAGTAGCAGCCGTCTGCATCATCAGTGTCATCGCCTGTCTGCTATTGGGTGAAAAGGTAAAGACAACCGATGAAACTGAACAAAAATAGTTTCTCCTCTATATTGAAAAAATGATAAATAGGAGGCTGGTCAAAATCGACCAGCCTCCTATTTGTTGCTGCCACTATCAGAACATCCATCTCGCACCCAGGCTGAAATGGACCGGTGACGTCAATTGCCCGATGTATTTACCTACTTCTCCATATATCTGGCAATTATCTCCTGCTTTCACGCTGCCGCCTACGGCCAATTCTCCCCAGTTGCGGGCCATCCCTGCATCATAATATGCCAGGTCTGACCCATCGCTGGCCCTGACGTGGATACCGCCGCTGAAATCATGATAATAACTGGCTTTCCCATAAATACTGCCGTTCTTGAATTCTTTCCCTACGGCGACTCCCAGCCGGGCTATGGCTTTGTTCCGGCTGTCCAAATGTGCTTTCATTTCCGTCGATGTCGTGTAATCGGCCCCTTGGAGACGGCCCAAGATCAGTTCCGCCTGCGGCTCTACATAACTGCCGTTGTCATAGCGGATCCGTTTTCCCACTTCGCCGCTAATGCTGTACGCCCACAAGTGGTAATTGCCGCTGCCGGCATTGTCGCCCGAACTAATCCAGTCGTAACTGTTGCTGTACCGTCCGCCTTTCACGATGATATCATAGTACGAGCCCGTGTCCTTGATACCGGTCTGGTACAGGGAAAGCGTCGTTTCTTTGACATCGCCGCTGGCAATTTCCAGGTCGCTGTCGCCGCTGGCATGAGATATGGCCAAGCCGCGGTAAATCGTGCCATCCTTGCCAGTACTGTCCACATCATAGCCTACCTGGAACAGATTATATTTAAGACTCGTATCGCGATAATCCATCTTGCCATGACCGTACCGAGCCCAGAGACCGGAATCAGCCGGATTGACATCCCGCAGATTGCCCATCCGTTTTTCCAGGTCATTCGTTTCAGCCAGCCACAACATATCCAGGGCCAACCCTGCCTGGGCAATTGTCCTGACCGGTCCCGTTGCGCCAATCACGGTTGTATTGCCATTGTTGTCACCGTTACCATTATTATTGTTATCACCGTTACCATTATTATTGTTATCACCGTTACCATCATCTGGTTTTTGCTCTGGTGCATTGTCAATAGTCAAAGTTGTAATATACCATTTACCATCATTTTCCTTTACGATAGTCGGCGTATATTTATATACATTATATTCACCCTGTTTCCCCGTAAAGGTCAGGCTGTCCGGAGCCAAGCTGACCACTTCCGCCTTATGTCCCGTTAAAGAATTCCCCGTACGCAGGTTCGCCGTAGTCAGATAAGGATCATACACCACTTGAATATATTCCTTGGTCGTGCCCGCATCCGCATTGACAACACTCAGTTTATCTGCTACATCCTGTGCCAGATTGCTGTTGATCCTGAAGGTCCCGTTATTGCCGGAAAGATTCGTAATAGATAGCGTCCGTGCTGTGTCCGCCGGATTACGAGTCGGTTTATCCCAGGCAATATCTACGATACCGCCATCATTTAAAGTCAAGCGATTGATACCGTTGTCTGTAACCGTATAGTCTTGGGTAAATGTAGACGACACCATCTCATCAAAGAAGGAACCATTCCGGTTATCATAGACCGGTTTCCAGGTTGCCCCATTGCCGACGGTGAGATTCACAATGCCGCCTTCTTTTTCCTGGACGTTCCCGATCAGATAGGAATCGGGCTGGTCCAAGATCACGTTGATGACAGTGCCATCATTCGCAGCTTCGATATCCCCGTTCAGCTCCACCCTCTTTCCTGTAGAAAGTTCCCCGTCGGTGCCGACATTGACCGTACCGCCTTCCGCATACACGGCACCGGCCCGGAACTCAAAGCCGGCTGTGGGAACGACAGAAGTCGTGATATGTACGGTATCCAACAAATTCACCGTGCCCATAGTACTATAAACACCGGCGGCATGGGCCGAAGCATCGCTGCTGCCGCCGACTCCAGCCGTAGCAGACGACTTGATGTCCAGCGGTCCCGTAAAGTTGATTATCCTGCCGCTCTCATTGTACAGGCCTGCTGCTAGAGCCGAAGTGTTTTGCGCATTAGCGCCTTCGGCAACGGCCCCGCCCGTCGCATCAGCAACAATGGTCCAACTGCCGGCGGGAATGAATTCTCCATTATTCAAAATGCCAAAAGCCTCTGCCAAAGCATCTTCGCCATTGCTGCTGTCACCCGTGATGATACCTCCGGCAGCTTTTACGTTGAGAACATTGGCGCCACCGGTATCCGTCGTACTCAAGTGACTGCTTATGTTCTTGATACCGTAGGCCCGGGCATGCGCATCATCATAGCCACTGCCGCCGACTGCCTGGATTTGCGTCATGACGATTTCAGACGCCGTCAAGGTGTGGGGGGCGCTTTGATTGTAGATGCCGGCAGCTTCTGCATAAGCACTGGAACCGCTGCCGCCTGTCGCCTTAACCAAGGTGAAATTCAAGTCGCCTGTAGTCATTTCCTCTGTCTGGTTGCGCACTCCATAGGCTTCTGCATAAGCCTGAGCGGCGAAAACTTCTGTATTATTCCGCATCGCGACGCTACCTGCATTATCCTGCGCCGCGACAACACCGGACATGGCCGCCGGCGCACCGCCCACTGCCTGCACATCAAAAGTCGTCGGTCCGGTCAAGGTCAAGTCCGCGTAGTTATCAATGCCATAAGCGGTGGCATATACATCGGCCTCACTGCTGCTGTAACCGCCTTTGGCCAGCACCTTGATCCGATTGACACCATTCCCCAGGAACAGGGTCTGGTAGTTTTCAATGCCCCAGGCATCGGCTGCTGCCCCTTCTCCGGAACTGGCCGTACCACCTTGGGCGGTGACGTTAAAATCAACAGAAGTCCCATGTATGTAACCATAATTTTCGATGCCATAGGCTGATGCATAGGCTCCAGCTCCCCTACCTGCTACGGCCTCAACGGACGCTGTCGTATCGCCTATGGTGAATGTACCCGTTGTATAATTAGCCAGAGCTGTGGCATAGGCGCCGGCAGTACCATTCTCATCGGCTTCGCCGCCCATGGCCCTGATTTTGGTGAAAGTCAGTGTTCCCGTGGTAATGGCCGCTTCTGGGGAATCATTATAAATCCCATACGCTTCACCATGGGTATCATTTCCAATGTGTCCCACTCCTTCAATACTGGTAAAAACCAGATTATCCGCAGTCAGGAACGAGCCCAGGTTATAAATGCCATAGGCCGAGCCATAGCTGTTTCCGGCAAGATTGCCCGCTTCAAACTGCCGGCCGCCGGTAGCGCTGACTGTAAAGGTAGTCGTTCCCCTGATGGTGGCTTCACTATTATTGAATATACCATACGCGTTAGCTGAAACATCGTTATTGGTATCGGTACCTGTCGACTGGCCACCGACGGCGGTCACGGTAAGCTGATTGCTGCCACCCGTCTTGCCGGCAGTCAATCCCGCCGCCTGACCGAAAGTATCGCCATTAGCCAAGCCCGAGGCACTGGCACTGGCCTGGTTATCTCCGTGCCCACCCTGCGCGTTGGCAGTAATAGAGAAATCCCCGCTGACATGGACATTTCCTTCTTCATTATAGATACCGTAAGCACTGGCATTAGCATAGCCGCCGCTGCTGGACTGCCCACCCTGGGCCGTTACATTGGTAATGGTCAGATTACCTACATTCACCGTACCGGCGGCCCGATTGTCAATGCCGGCAGCCGTCCCCTGCGTGGATACGCCTACGGATCCCTTAGCTGCAATAGAGCTAAGGATCAAGGTATCGGCATTTACGGAACTTCCTTCCGCATAGATACCGTAAGCATCAGCCGTGCCAGTCGTAATGAAGGCTTGCCCGGCAAGCACGCCGCCTGTAGCCGCAGCCGAAATCTGCGTAGTACCTAGCAAATTCACCGCAGTATTAGTGTAAGCCTCCACACCATATGCCTTGGCCCCTACATTAGGGGTATTTTGACTGCTGCCAGTCGATGTGCCGCCCTGAGCCGTTACGTCGATTATGTTGGAACCGCTGGTGGTGCCGACATTTACCAGCACATCATCCACTCCACCTGCCGTAATCCCTTTAGCATACGCGCCGGCACCATTCGTACTGCTACCACCGGCAGCGGTCACCTTCAAGCTGGCCGCATCTGTAGTAATCGTTCCTTCAGCAGCACCGATGCCCATGGCTTCTGCCACGGCTTTGCCCTGCCCGGCTCCCATCGCCGTGACCTGCACCAGCAATGGCCCATGTATATTCGTCTGGGCACCCACGTCCATCGAGCCGACACCGACGGCCATTACCCGGCCGCTGGCAGCGCTGCCGTCATTGCTGACCGTAACATTGTAATTACCGCTGTCCGGATTTGTCAGATAGACCACCAATGGCTGTGTCCCTGAGGCATCATTGCCAATACCCAGAAATACGGTACGCCCGTTTTCCAGGACCGATGAATCGATACTAGCCTGGGTGACAGCAATACTGCTATAGGGGTCTGCTACCGTACTCTGATTATGATTGGGATTAACCATTTGCGTACTGTGTAAAGGCCCTTGGGCATATACACCGCTTACGCCGCTGAGCAGATAAATGCCTACGGCAAGGGCAAGCCATTTTTTACGTTGAATTCCCGTCCCCATCATGTCTCCTCCTCACTTCCTGTGTGACTAATCAGAACCTCCAGCGGGCTCCGACGTTGAATTGTACGTTCGAGGTCAATTGTCCTATGAATTTCCCTACTTCACCGTAAATCTGACAATTATCTCCCGCTTTCACGCTGCCGCCCAGAACCAGTTCACCCCAGTTGCGGGCCGTCTTGCCGTCGTATTGCACCGAATCTACGCCATCTGTGGCACCAATATGGATGCCGCCGCTGAAATCATGGTAATAGCTTACCTTACCATAAATGCTGCCGTTCTTGAATTCCCGTCCGGCAGCAACACCGAGTCGGGCGATGAATTTATTTTGGCTGTCCAGGCGGGCCTGCATATTCGTCGATGTCGTGTAATCGGCTCCTTGGAGATGGCCCAGGATCAGTTCTGCCTGCGGCTCCACGTAGCTGCCATTGTCATAGCGGATCCGTTTACCCACTTCGCCGCTGATGCTGTACGCCCACAAGTGGTAATCGCCGCTGCCGGCATTGTTGCCCGTACTAATCCAGTCGTAGCTGTTGCTATAGCGCCCGCCTTTCACGATGATGTCATAGTACGAGCCCGTATCCTTGATACCGGTCTGATACAGCGAAAGCGTCGTTTCTTTGACATCGCCGCTGGCAATTTCCATGTCGCTGTCGCCGCTGGCATGAGATATGGCCAAGCCGCGATAAATCGTGCCTTCCCTGCTGGCACTATCCCGGTCATAGCCGACTTGGAACAGGTTGTACTTGAGGCTCGTATCGTCATGCTGCAGTTTGCCCTGATTATACCGTGTCCAGATACCGGCAGCAGTCGAATCCATACTGCGCAGATCACCGAGCCGTTTTTCCAGACTGTTCGTTTCAGCCAGCCACAATTGCTGCAGAGCCATACCCGCTTCCCCGATTGTACGGACAGGTCCCGTAGTGCCGTTCTGGCCCGTGCCGACGGTCAGCGCCGTAATATACCATTTACCATCTGCATCCTTGACGACAGTCGGCGTGTATTGGTACAGGTTGTATTCTCCCGGGCGGCCGGAAAAACTGATGGTATCCGGAGCAGCACTGACGACTTCCGCTTTGCCAGTCACCTTGCTGCCTTGAGATAAGTTATTCGCATCGAGAAATGGATCATAGGCAACCTGTATATACTCATGAGTCGTTCCCGCATCTGCTCCTGCTATGGCTATAGTATCCGCCTTGTCATGGGCTAAATCGCTGTTCACTTTAAATGTGCCATCGTTGCCGCTGAGCCTGCCTATAGTCAGCGACCGGGCCGCGGCAGAAGGATTCCGTGCTGGAATATCCCAAGACAAATCTACGATACCGCCATCAGCCAAGTTTAACCGATTGATGCTGTTATGGGAAATGGTATAATCCTTGGCAAAGGTCGCACTGTCATTCTGATTGAAAAATGATCCATTGCGGTTATCATAGACGGGCCGCCAAACGGCACCTTTACTGACCACCAGATTGACCTGACCGTCTGATTCTTCCTTGACATTACCCTGCAAGAAGGAATCGGCCTGATCCAAAGTAATATTGATTTCAGTACCGTCGTTGACAGCTTTGACATCGCCTTTCAGTTTTACAATCTTATCCAGGGAAGCGCTGCCATCCGTACCGACATTGATGTTTCCGCCTTCCGCATAGAGGCTGGCTGCAGCAAACCCTTTGTCGCTGACCCCCTCCGCTGTCGATTCGATATCGACGGTATCTTTTACATTGGTCGTCCCTTTGATGTTGGCGATACCGGCCGCCTCAGCAGACCCATCGCCGCTGCCGGCGGCAACACTAGCCGCCGTCGATTTGATAGTAAGCGGGCCATTTATATCCAGAACACCGGAACTATTATTTTTGATGCCCAAGGCCAAGGCATTCGTGGAATGGGCCGTGCCGCTGCCGCCCAGTGCCGTTACGGCGATATCGGTCATGCCGTTCATGGTCATCGTACCAGAGTTGTTAATACCGTAAGCTTGCGCATAGGCATCTTCCGGTGCACTAGACTGACCGCTGATGGTTCCGCCATGGGCCGCCACTCGTATATGATTCGAGGCAGCTGCATCGGTCGTCGTGAATGACCGGTCATTGACGATACCACCGGCAAAAGCAAAGGCATAATAGGAGCCACTGCCGCCGATTGCTTCTACCTTATCGATATTTACGGCTGCCGTTGAAACAGTCGCGCTGCCTTGATTAGCCAAGCCCACAGCCATAGCCTGGGCATTCGTGCCCGTCCCTCCCTGGGCCGTAATCTGTTCCAGATGCATGACGTTGGTCGTCACTTGTCCGTTGCCACTATACAAGCCATAGGCCTGCGCCCAAGCGTCGTGGGCCGTGCTATTGGCCGTATTGGTATCCGGTTTGCCGCCAGTAGATTCGACATGCAGAGTCATAGGACCGGCTATCGTAAGGGGGCCTATGTTACTGATGCCGAATGCCATGGCATAAAAATCTATAGAATTACCGGTACTGGTACCGCCTTGACTGATGATTCGCAATGAATTATTGCCTTCCGTCAAGGTCAACGTACCATTATTCGTGATACCTGCAACTTGGCTTCTCGCTTTGTCAGAAGCAAATCCAGCCGTACCGAGGACTTCCAAGTTCACCGACTTTGCCGTCAAGTCATTTTGATTCGAAATACCTATGGCAGCGACATTGGCCGTGGCCCCTCCATAGCCAGCATGGGCAGCCACTTTACCAGTAATATTCCCTGCCGTAAAAGTGCCGGATGCACCGTTATTGTATACTGCATACGCCACGGCATCCGCTGTACCGCCCGTAATGGAGGCTCCCCCGTAGGCAGATATATCTTCAAAATTCAGATTGCCCGTAACGATAGTGCCCATATCCGCATTATTATACACACCAAAGGCTTCTGTATGTACCTCTTCGCCGGCATTGGCATTCGCCTGGACATGAGTAAAATCCAAATCGCCGGTCTGCATGTTTTGTCCTTCATTATAAATCCCGTAAGCCAGTGCATAGGCCTCACCGAGAGATACATTAGCCGGTGCCTTGCTGCCGCCGTCAGCTTCCACATCCAGCAACGTCGACCCCTTCAGCAGGATGCTGCTGTTATTGAGGATGCCAAATGCCACTCCGGTAAAGATGTTATTCGTATCGTTCGCCGTTGAGATACCGCCGCCAGCCAATACGTATATTTCATTGCTGCCCGTATCCGTACCTATCGTCAAATCCGATACGCTACCGACATTTTTCCCGGATACTATACCCGTGCTTTTCGCCGACCCGCCGCTGTCACTAGTACCGGCCAAAGCGCCGACTTTGACATAAGCTGCCCCAGTCGTAACCGTGCCCGCTTCGTTATATATGCCGTTGGCATTGGCATTAGCCAAATGGCCGCTGTCAGCAACGCCCGTGGCAGCACGGACATTTTCCAATCTCACGTCGCCCAATTGCAGCGTACCGCCAGCCTTATTCAATATACCATAAGCATTGCTATCCACGGACATCCCCCGTATCGTCTCTGCCTTGACCGTACTGAGGAAAAATCTATCAGACGTCATGCTGCCGCCTTCATTGTACACGCCGTACGCTTCCGCTGTGGCACTGCCCGCCACCTGACCGACACCACCAGGAGCACCGCCTTTGGCAGCCACATTAATATACGTATCACCGTTAATATCTATTACATTGTAGTTTTCGACGCCATAGGCACTGGCACTGACATTCGTACCGCCGCCACCAAGGGCGGAAGCCGACCCGCCCAAGGCACTGGCATTAATCATATTGATTTCATTAGGTGTGCCCAGGGTGATATTACTGACGGGATTATCATTGCCGATGACGATGCCCTGCGCTTTAGCCTTGGCACTGATATTACTGTCCCCGCCTACGGCTGTGGCAGATAAATGTACTGCATCGGTGACGATACTCGTCCCCTGTTCCCCGACACCCATGCCAATAGAAACGGCATCGGCCTTAGTCCCGGCAGCACCTATGGAAACAGCCTGCACAGCGGCAGGACCATGTATCGTCACGGCTCCCGCCGCCAGCGATCCCAGACCAACCGTCTCCACGGGCCCCGTCGTTTTGCTGCCGTTATTATTGACGATGACATTATACATACCGCTGGACGGATTCGTCAGATAGACGACGAGTGGGGTAGTGCTATTCTGACCAATCCCTACAAAAGCTTCATTCGTTCCGATGATAATAGATGAGCTCAGACTATCTTGAGTCACAAAAATAGAATCGTAAGGACTAGCAGGACTGCTTACATTATTTGAACTACTTACCATTTGCCCGCTTTGAACGGGACTCGCTAAAACACTGAGACCGCTCCCCATGACATAGGTCATTACAACCAGCGTCAACCACTTGCGATACTGAATATTGTTGTACATCTGTCTCATCTCCTTTTTATAGTCCACCTCTTTGAATCTGGTCGGCTGCCAATTCGGTCAGAGTGGTTTCTTACGCACATCTTACTATAAAAAGACATATCTGGTACCATACTTTATGGGTAGGGCAGGCATAATTCAAAGCAAATTTATCAATTATTTCGACCTGTCAGGCACTAAAACTACCTAAAAAGGATGACTATCATTGGCAGAACATATCGGATCAGGGGCACAAAAAAACTCCCAGCTAAGCAGGACCCTGCTGCTGGGAGTACATATGCACAAAAATTATCAACAAAAAGCAAATTTTTTCTGTTCCGGACTGGCATCGAGAGGATTGACATCGCCTTCTTTGGGCACGATGCAGATGATGACCAGCTTTTCCGTGTCAGAAGTATTCCAGAATGTGTGTTCGATATTAGACGGGACATGCATCCAACTGCCTGAAGAAATGGGATATTCCACATCATCTACGACAAACCGTCCTTCTCCACCGATGCACAAAGCTTGATGTTCCCACGGATGATGATTCTTCGGTGCTGTCGCATGCGGATCCAGCTTGAAGCAACGCATAACATGAGAATCCCAAAACCGGCCTGGCCCGAATACAATACGTTTTTCTGCGCCCTGGATGAAATCAGAACAGTCAATCAACGGTAATTCATCAATCTTGCCAACATATTTAATCTTTTCCATAACAGCTATTCCTCCACTCACTATATAATTAATAACATAAAATTGCCTCAAGCTTCAATCGTCGCATCGACTAATGTCACTTTAGATCCGTTACGCAGTGTATTGCCAACGGGACATTTGCTTTCAGCCAGCTCCAAGATTTGCCGGACCTGTTCCGCCGGCGCTGAGCTCTTGACGAAAAAATGGAAACGGATATCCTGGAATCCCGTCGTAATCGGCGAATCGAGATTCATCATGCCTTCCGTATTGATATCGCCTTCGACCTGTACCTGAATATCATCGATGGGCACATTCTTCATGGAACCATAAATGAATGCCGTAATAGCCACGCACGATCCCAAGCTCCCCAGCAGCATCTCGATGGGTGTCAGTCCCAAATTCGTACCGCCTGCCGCTTTCGGTTCGTCGATGATGGCCGACACGTTACGCGTCGTCACTTCCATACACACGGCGTTTTTCTGTTTGACTTTGACTCTATGTGTTTTCATTGGCATAGCAAATTCCTCCTAAATATTTCCGTATAGTTATTCTTCTGATGACGGCACTCCGCCATCAGGACAAGCCTAACAAAACTCCGGCTGGTGCGGTATCACCAGAGGATTGACATCACCCTCAATTGGGACGATGCAGATAATTTCCAACGGTATGGCCTCGTCAGGATTCCAAAACGCATGTTTATATCCCTCTGGCACGTAAATCCAAGACCCAGGTTCTATGGTATATTCATCATCACCGATGAGGAACCGTCCACTGCCACCGACACAAAGCGCATGATGCTCCCACGGATGTCGGTGCGGAATGACAGCCGAATAAGGATCGAGCTTGAAATGCCGCATAACATGAGACAGCCAGAAATGCTCCGGCCCAAATACGATTCGCTTCTGCGCTCCCAAAATGAAATCAGAACAATCGACCAAGGGCAAATCCTCGATTTGGCCTACATACGCTGTACTCGTCACGACTTGCTCTTTCATAAAAACATCTCCGGTTCAGCCCTGCGGATACACGCCTTTTCTAAAAATGATTTGATTTTCAAAAAATGAGTATCATCAAAATACCGCGCGCCAACAGGACAAATTTTCACACAGGCACAACACTTGATGCAATCCCCCGTATGAGACCGTATATCCTCTAGTGAAATACAACCATTAGGACAAACACCAACGCAAATCCCACAGTCCGTACAAGCATCTGTTACTTTGGGATAAACAGGCTGTATAACTGCTGTCTCATCGTTGCTCTTGGGTATCATAGACCGATACGGATACTGCCCTTTCACAGAAACAGGGCCCGCTGGGACATCCCCCTGAACCACTTTCGCCGCTGCTTGACGTCCGAACGTTCTAACTATGGCCAAATCCGCTGCATCAGGCCGGTCTGCCGCTACGATGCGCGAATACGAATGCTCGCCAATAAATGCTCCTGCAGCCAGCGTATGCAAACCCGCCTGTTCCATCATATCACGCAGCTCAATCAAGGCATCGTCGTAATCTCTATTTCCATAGACGACGATAGGAAGCCCTATGGCTCCGTTCCCCTTCAAGCTTTTAAGATAAGGCACGAGAAATGCCGGTACGCGGCCAGCATACACAGGAACCCCTAAAATCACGATATCCCCTGTCGAAAATCCCAGAGGAACGACTCGCTTATCCGGCAACGTAATATCTCTAGTCACCTGGCGCAGGCCCAGCACCTGCGCTATTTCCTCAGCCATCGTCATGACTACCTTTTTTGTCGTCCCTGTCGGACTAAAACACACAGCATGGATCATTCTCGACACATCCAATTGATAAACCCTCCTATCTGTATATCTATCTGAATCCATCTACGATATTTGATTCCTTCATGTACTCAGTATATAATAAAATGAACAAGAACAACAGTACGCACTTTCAGGTAACCAGACCGGCACTTTCAAGTAACCGGTTCAGACACCTGCCATAGGAGGCTACCCATGAATCCCATCGAAAGTAACTGCCCTATCACGATGACCTTAGCCATGATCAGCGGCAAATGGAAACTGACCATCATAAAAGAACTCCTCACAAATGAAACCATGCGCTTCGGCGAACTACAGCGCGCCCTGCCGCAAGTATCCCGTAAAGTCCTAACCGAACAACTGCGGGAACTCCAAGAAGATGGCATCGTCTTACGCACGGACCATGAAGAAAACCCGCCCCGCGTAGACTATACACTTACCAAAATGGGCATCAGCATGGTCACCATCATGAAAGCCATACGCCAATGGGGCACGTTCCACCTGCTCAACAACCACAAAGGCGAAGTCCGCTGTCTGGAATGCGACGAATGCAAGACCAAACTGTACGGATGCTAAGTACGATGCCTGCAATATAGTACATAAGAAAGAGGATGAAAATCATAAAACGTGCCAAAATGGGGGCAGCCCCCATTTTGGCACGCTTTTTTGTTTTAGTAGTTTTCATTCACATCGTCGTTTGTCGAGTTTTTTGATAATTGACAATGCGATTATAAATATTATTATAATTCTGCAACTGCTTCGATTTCACAAAGAACACCTTTCGGTAATTCTCTGACAGCCACACAGGATCGGGCCGGTTTAGATACGAAATAACGAGCATATACTCCATTAAAAGCCGCAAAATCGTTCATGTCGGCCAAAAAACAAGTTGTCTTTACAACTTTAGCAAAGCCAGTGCCGGCTGCATCCAAAATAGCTGCCACATTCCGGCAGGATTGTTCTGCCTGCGCCCCAATTCCTTGTGGAACGCTGCCGTCAGTCGGATTAATCGGTGCCTGGCCGGAAATATAGAGCGCCTGTCCCATTGTAATAGCTTGTGAATACGGTCCGATAGCACCTGGTGCTTTATTAGTATTAATAACGTTCATAATATTATTCCTCCTATATGAATACCTATATTTTTATTAGTCTTCGATGGAAGGCCATGTGCCATCCCAAACGATCCGCCGGTAATTAGCTTTGTTTGTATCTCCTTCGGTCGAGAAGCAAAGAATACGACTATTGGCATCGAGATGTAATTCTTCCTTGATACCTTTCAGTTCCGGCTTACGCATGACTTGGGCCACAAAACCTAATGTAGCAGCACCACTTTCACCGGAAATGACCTGGACATCACCGGCTAACGGATTTCCCAGGACACGCATGCCCGTAGCGGCTGCGCTATCCGGTTCCGAAACGAAATGATCGGCATGATCGTGCAGGATATTCCAGCCGGTCGTGCAAGGTTCTCCGCAAGCCAGTCCTGCCATAATAGTATCCATCTCACCTTCGGCAAAATGAAGTTTTCCATCATTCGCTTCTGCCGTACGATAAATACAGTTCGCTTTTTCCGGTTCAACGATAGTTATGATGGGAGCATCGGGCCCATTTCCATACAAATCGGCGAAGAAACCAGTAATAGCACCACTCATAGCACCTACACCGGCCTGCAGGAAGATATGTGTAGGTTTCGTATTTTTCAACTGCTGTGCTGCTTCCCAGGCCATTGTCGTATATCCCTGCATGATCCAGGTCGGCACTTCCATATACCCTTCCCAGTCCGTATCCTGAATCAGGGCCCAGCCAAATTTATCTGCATGGGCCTTGGCCTGGCGTACAGCATCATCATATTTCAGATCGGTAATGCTGGCATCCGCCCCCAGGGCCTGGATGTTCTTCAGCCGTTCTAGCGCACTGCCTTTTGGCATATAGACAACACTCTTCTGTTTAAGACGGTTGGCTGTCCAAGCTATACCACGTCCATGGTTACCATCTGTTGCCGTAACAAAAGTAACACTGCCCAATTTTTCTCTGATAGCGGCACTCGTCATAACATCATAAGGCAATTCGCTAATGTCCATACCCAGTTTCTTGGCAATATAACTGCCTATGGCATAGCTGCCACCTAAAACCTTGAACGCATTCAATCCGAACCGATAACTTTCATCCTTGACGAAAATATTGCCAAGGCCAAGATGGACCGCCAGATTCTTCAATTCGGCCAGCGGTGTCATTTTGTATTCAGGAAAGCTCATATGGAAGTCATGTACTTTCTCTGCATTCTTATAACCGAATTTCGTTACGTCGCTCCCCTTGGCAGGACGACTCAAAGAAACCATTTTATAACTCATTGCAATTCACTCCTTACAAATAATATTATTAAATATTTGAGACTTCGTCTCGCTTATTTAATTTACTATGTTTCATTAAAAAATTTTCGTGAAGGATTAACTTTTTCTTCTGCCGCCGCTGAAATTACATCAACCCCCGTATTTATTGTCATATAATCGTGCCTCTTTCAGATACGGCATATGAAAATCTAATCCACACAAAAGCATATGAAAATTTCGTGCCAAATATAAATATGGATTTAAAACGGCTTATTTACAGCATGACTATTCCGATCATAGTAAACACAGAAAAAAAAATTCTCACATTGATATCTCAATATGAGAATTAAATATCAATATGAGAATTTTGCTAAAACCTTTTAAATTATGAATTATATTTTTCCAATTTTCTATATAATGTTGCTACACTTATGCCAAGCCGTTTTGCCGCCATATGTTTGCCAAGAGTATCCGTCCCACAAATAGCTATAGCACGCAATATCTGTTGTTTTTCAATATCTCGCAAAAGTGGTATTTCAGTCTCTGTGGTAATTTCTTTTTCATGTCCTTCTTGTTTTAAAATATTATCAGGAATTTCCTCTGTACTTAGCATATCGACATTCTCCGCCATATTGATCATAAATTCGACTGTATTCTCTAATTCGCGGACATTGCCTGGCCAGGAGTACAATTTCAGTATATTCATCGCTTTATTGTCTATTCCAATACATGGTTTCTCGAAAAGCCGACAATATTTCATTAACAATTGATCAACGAGGATTTCAATATCATCCGTTCTGTCCCGTAAAGGCAAAACATGAAGTGGAATCACATTAAGCCGATAATATAAATCACTACGAAATTTCTTTTCTGTAATCAACTCTTTTAAATCACGATTGGTTGCCGCAATAACACGTACATCCAGCTCAATAATTTGATTGGATCCAATACGTGAAAATTTTTTTTCTTGTAATACCCGTAATAACTTCACCTGCAAATATAGTGGCATATCCCCTATTTCATCCAAGAAGACAATCCCTTTATTTGCTATTTCAAATTTTCCTATTTTACCATTTGGATCCGCCCCGGTAAAAGCCCCTTTTACATATCCAAATAATTCGCTTTCCAATAAGGTGTCGGGAATTGCCCCACAATTTATGGAAACAAATGGCTTATCATGACGATTCCCTTCATAATGTATTGCTCGAGCCACCAAATCTTTTCCGGTACCACTTTCACCTGTAATTAGTACAGTAGAATTAGAATCGGCAATTTTAATGATTTGATTTTTTAATTCTATCATCTCAGGCGTATTGCCTAAAATTTTTTCAACACCTTGCTGTGGATTGATATTGGTCAAATTGTATATTCCTGATTTTACTTTTCTGATATTGTTAAATTTTAAAATATGAGCATATTCTGATAAATGCGCTGTTCCTGGGATTAATTGTCCAATTATTTGAAATTTTTTCGTACCAATCATCAAATTATATTCATTTCCACCAAATACTTTATCACCAGTTGGCTTAATTTCAATTCTTTTACCTACACACTCCACCATATTCAACTGCTTACACGCAGCTTTATTGCTGTGTTTTATATTACCAGCATCATCAAAAACCAGTATCCCCTCATCAACAACGCCAATGACCTGATTTAATACTTCCATCAATAAAGCTAATCGATTGTTTTCTCGTTGTTCAAAGGCTTTTCCACTAATAAAGGAAGCAATATGCAGCACAAACTCACGATAAACATCTAAATTTTCAACCAATTTATCTTTTTGGTCCTGCGTATAACAAATCAGTCCAATAACCCCTATAATTTCCCCATCCAGCATGATCGGCGCATTAAGTTCAGCATATTCGTCACAATTGTTACGGTTACTGCAGCTTTGACACAAAGGATGTATACCTGGATTCTCAATATAATAAGCAAATCCATTTTTTATTACTTCTTCATAAATATGTCCATGTTCCGCCATATTCTTACTGAGTTCATTCTTAATAGCACCAGTTCCAGCAATACGTAATAGATTTTGATCGACGATTTCCACATCTAACTTTGTCACTTTCTCTATCAATTCAGCATATTGAATTACGTATTCTTGAATTTCCTTAAGATTCGACTGCATTCAATCACCTATCTTTAAATGACATAATTTATCTCCATTTAAAACTATCATGACTATTGTTACCATTATATCACAAAAATATCTAACAAAAAATTGATTTTATAGTATCTATATAGAAAACACTACTAATCACATTAATGAACACCCCTACAACCATAGAGCAACAATGAAGCACCTCAAAAACCAGTATAAATCAAATTTGAAACCATATTTATTCCAAAATATATAATTGGAGATTTTGTTTTGCTGATCACGCTCACAGTTCTGTGCCCGCCTTGAGACTTTTAGACTTTATTTCCGCGGTATCGTTTTGCTATTCCGGCTCAATGGTCGCATCGTTCACCGTGACATTAGAATCCTGGCACAGCGTAATATCATGTAAAATTTGCCCCGCTCCCAATACCTGCGCCATTTCTTCCGCAACCACCTTATTCATCGTCCCCGTCGGGCTAAAGCACACACTGTGTACTATTCTCACATACCTATTTGAAGAATCTCCTATCTGTCTAAATTAACTAACGATTCAGCCGCTTCATCATCTTTTTTATAACATGTGTTTTTAATCGTGCAATATCATAGGCTTGGGGACGAAAAATCCAGATTTCCAAGTTCTACTACACTTCTACATAAAAGAAACACCATCTTCGAATCTGCCTCTATGACAAATTCGAAGATGGTATTGTGGCTTACTTTATTTGACTATGAGATGACAGCAGCGCCTCACGCGTTGATGTCTTTTTCCAACAAAACATACAGTATGGACAGCGCTGCCTTCTTTTGTTGCCGAAGGATTTCTCCTGCTTTATCAGCATCTTTAGCCCGCAACGCGCTGAGCCATTCATCATGTTCCTTATAGGAATCAGGCAGTCGCTTTGTATACATGAAAAATACACTGCGTGAATACTCCGACCGTTCCCATAGCGATTCAATCAATTCATATAAAAATTGGTTCGGGCAAGATGAATAAATCAATAAATGTAACTTTTTATTAATTTTGGAATAGGTATACCCATCTCCATCCTCTACACATTGCTTCATTTGTTGCTGCAATTCTTCTAACTGCTTAAACGTGTCTTCACTGATATTAGGTGTGGCTAGCTTGGTAGCCATAATTTCCAACTCAACGCGGACAGACATGATTTCTTTGAATTTTTTAAGATCAAACTCAACTACTTTTGCACCTACGTGAGGAATAATTTCAACCAACCCATCTTGCTGCAGACGATTCAATGCCTCACGGATAGGCACACCGCTGACGCCAAATTTTTTAGACACTTCTCTAATGATAATCCGTTCTCCAGACGCCAGCTTGCCATCTACAATTTCATCCTTCAGTTTTTCATAAATATATTCATTTTTAGTCATATAGTCCATTGAATTCACCTTTATTTCCTAGTTTCATTTACAAAACATATATTAAATATTATATTATATATTTTGTATCTTGTAAATATTGCTATTTACTATTTGTTTAAGAGGATTCAAAGGAGCTATTTTCTATTCAAATCTTGTTCCCTTAGTTTCTGGAATCAAAAGAAGAGTTAAGACTGCTACAAAGAAAATCCCGCCTGAATACATCAGTGTATTGCCTAGTCCAATCGTTCCGGCAAAAGCGCCTGCACCGGTTACGGCAAATCCCGCGATGCCCCTTGCCAAATTATAGCAGAACCCTTGTCCAGAAGCACGTACTTTAGTTGGATACATTTCACCAACGACCATACCAAAACCGCCATAAAATCCGACGCCGAAACATCCTGCCAGGATAATAAGAGCAAAGAAAGTGACCATATTATCCAGTGATCCACCCGTAACAAAGGCAATCAACGAAATACCACCTAAAATCAAATAGGCTGCAAATGTCGGTTTTCTGCCTATTTTATCACACAAATATCCAAACACCCAGTATCCTACTATACTACCGAAATAATATGGCAGGATGTAGTGTGAGCTCTGGATAACCGTTAAGCCTAAACCACCTTTTTCAGCTGATGCGCCTAAATACGAAGGTAGCCATACAGCTTCTGGATAACTGGCCACTAAGCATAATGTGCAAAATATAGAACCAGCCAATGTTGTTTTAAGCAATTTCCCACGGAACAAATCAAGCCATTTAACTTTGACAACCTCTGTATTGGCATCATCTGACACATTCTTTTTCCATACATCCGGTTCATCAATATGGCGACGAATCCACCATGCGAGAATTGCCGGCAATGTGCCAACAAAGAATAATATTCTCCAGCCATATGCTGCGATGATGGGACCGGCTAAAGCAGCAGCTAGCATACCGCCTAAAGCATAGCCTGACTGCATGATTGACATAGCCTTGCCTCTATGTTCTGCCGGCCAGGTTTCAGCGACCAGCGCCGCCCCTGCGGACCATTCTCCACCCATCCCCAGTCCAACAAGTAGTCTTGCAAGCATCAATTGCCATAATGCCTGCGACAGGCCGCATAGACCTGTTGCCACTGAATACATCAGGATGGTAATCGTTAACGCTTTTAAACGCCCATGACGATCTGCCAAATAGCCAAAAAACATCCCACCAAAGGACGATGCCACCATGGTAATGGTGGCGACAAATCCCGTTTGGACTGTCGTAAGTCCCCAATCCTTAATCAATGTAATAATAGTAAAGTTATATAACACAAAATCAAATGCATCAAGCATCCAGCCAAGAAATGCAGCAAACAAGGCATTCCACTGCATTCGGTTTATGTTTCTGAACCACAGTGTGGACAAGGTGGTTTCAGTATTTGTAATCGCCGTCAATTCGATCACACCTCCCGGTATATTGGAAACAGTCAATAAATATTTTGCTGAGTAAATCTACATGATCCGTCTGTATGCAGGCGTCTCAAAAGCCATGCTATATTTTTCCCCAATGTTTCAAATGTCTGTATACCTTCAGCATCTTTCAAAATATCACCTGGATTTTTTCCCAGTGCCATGTTCCAATGGCTAGACCCTATCGTTATCATTTGGGAAATTCCAAACATGAAATTAATAGCAGCATAGGCAAAATTCGCTCCAGATTTTGTTGCTACAACAACTGGTGCTCCGATTTTTCCACGAAACATAAAGTCATTAGCCTTACCAACAAAGCACGCTCTGTCAATAAGTGCTTTTGTTTCCATTGTCACGTTACTCGTATATACGGGAGAACCAATAAGGATCCCATCTGCGTTTCTCATCTTATCAATATATTCATTCATATGGTCATCGTTACGGATACAATGAGAATCTTTTCGCTCGATGCATTTTCTGCATCCCAGGCACCCATGAATCGGAGTCCCGCCTAATTGAATCAGCTCCGTCTCTATACCTGCTGCACTAATTTGGTTTAATACGACAGCTAACGCCTGTGCCGTATTTCCTGACACATGAGGGCTGCCATTGAATGCTACGACCTTCATGAGATGCTCCTTTTATATAAGACCACTATTTTTTGTATTTTGCAAAAAGCTTATCCGCATCTTTAGCTATATTAGCAAACATAGCAATATCCGATTTCCAAGCAATATATTTTGCACCCAGTTTGATATATTTTTCCAGTCCTGCTTCTGCACCTACAAAAATACCAACTTTTTTATTGTATTGAGCCGCCTTTGAAAATACCTTTTCTATGAGTGCCACCACTTCCGGATCATTCATAGCTCCTGGTTTACCCATGGATTGGCTCATATCCGCCGGACCGACAAACAACACATCTACTTCAGGAATCTGGCATAACTCATCGACTTTTTCAGCCATTTCCTTATTTTCGATATGAACTACGACAGTCGTCCCTTCATTGGATGTCTTGACATAATTTGACGTATCTACCAAGCCATAATTCGCTGAACGTTGAGCAAAAGATAATCCTCTAGTGCCATACGGATAATATTTAGTAAATGGCAAAAATGCTTTCACTTCTTCTACTGTGGAGAGTCCTGGCACTTGGATTCCGCCTGCACCAGAATCAAGGGCATGTTGAATATGTTCTTCTTTTGCGCTAGGTATGCGGATGATAGAACTCATGCCGACGCCATCGGCTGCACGAACCAAGTTTTCTGCTTCTAAATAGCTGAACGAAGAATGTTCACTATCAATAATGATGAAATCAAAACCGGCCAATCCCAACATTTCTACTATAGCCGGTGAATTCACCTTCACAAATGTACCGAACGCGACTTCATCATCGTTCAATTTTTTTTTCAATATATCAATCATGGCCTGCCACCCTCTTTATTTTCCTTAAATTAAAACGAGGTATTCAGCTGGCATAAATTCGTTTTCTATGCCAGCTTTCCTCGTTATAAATGACTTAATCCAACCTCTATGAGAAAATTTTATTTCCCTTGTTTTAAGAATTCACTGAAAGACTTCGTATATTCCGGACGATTAGGTGTGAAAATATCTAAGTTGATGACCGGTTCTTTGGAATCTTTTACTTCAATATAATGTTCAACATTCGGCGGTACAACTACCCAGGAGCCGGGTTTCATGACACAGGGGAAACCGTCGACATAATAATTACACGTCCCCTGCAGGATGACTGCGATTTGTTCATTGGGATGTTTATGAGGCCGTATTTCATTCCCTACCTGTACTTCATTCACAGTAACACTCATATCTTTTGCGCTCATGCCAAAGACAACACGAGTAATGCCTTCACGTACAAACTGCCACTTTGTTTCATTCCAGTTACCATAATCGATACTCATTTTTCATTCCTCCTAAATATAAATGTATTATAATTCTAATAATTTTGCCGGATTTTCCTTCAGCATAATGTTGATATCTTCTTTTGAAACATGTAAATCCTTCATCAAATTATTAACGAAAGTCAAGATTCCCTGAACCGGTGAGCCATTGCCAGCCTGCCCAAAGTCAGAATCAATCAGTAATTGATGAACAGAAATCCGTTCTAAAATTTCTTTTACAATATCATAAGGAGTGACGCCATACTTCGACGGTGGGAAAACGCACGCATTCAATTCTATATATGCTCCCAATTCTGCCCATTCAACGATTTGATCCACACTAGCTTTGATCAAATAGAACGGATGGTTTACCATGATTTTTTGAACGCCCATACTCGTCGCTTTACGAATCAAAGCATCGATTTCTTTCGGGCTGCCATGGCCGGTAGCTAAAATAATATCTGGATTTTGTACCAAATATTCCAGCAATTCGATTACTTCAGGCTTTAAATTACCAGCTTCGTCAATGTACACCATAGGTTTTTCAGGAACGGAAGAATTTCCTGATCCAATAAAATGTCCTTTGTGTCCATCGATATGTTGCTTAGCAGAAACGGTGGGCATCCATACGATCTTAGCTCCCATCGTATGGGCCACATCGACGGCTTTGACATTGATACCACCAACAGAATTATTCAATGCGATGCCGCCAAAAACTTTACAAGTCCCATTGCCTATATGCTTTTCCACCAACTGCGCACTCATCATCGTCGGGAAATAGTGATCCTTGACAACAAAGGCACGATATCCCGCAGCCATTGCTTCCTTTAACATTTCCGCAGCGTCTACTTCACGTTTTGCCGTTGAAGGGCCAGCATGAACATGTAAATCAATTGCTCCTTTTAAAATTTCATCCATGTGTATTCACCTCGTTTGTATTTTATATTTGATATTATATATTATATTCAATCCTATGTCAATATAATATCAAATATAATATATAATATTTTATTCGTCGTATTCTGTCTATAAAAAATCAGAGTGCAATATCAACATATCGATACTGCACTCTGATATAAAAAATCTGATTTCTTAAGACAAGGGAAGTCTAATACTAATAGTTGTACCTTTATTCAATGTACTTTGGATATCTATTTCACGATTATATTGTTTTATGACTCGTTGATTAATGTTTTGCAATCCAATACCTGAATCAGGTTCGTGTCTGGGGCTCAAGACAGATTTAACTTTTTCTTGAGTCATGCCAACTCCATCATCACGAACAAAAAGAATAAGCATTCCTTTCGACTCTTTAACGGAAATATCTATGCACCCACCTTCCCTCTTTGGATAAATGCCGTGTTTGATAGCATTTTCTACCAACGGTTGCAATATCATTGGCGGAATAAAAGGGTTCCGTTTGGTTGTAATGGAAATGTGAAATTGAAGCCGCTTACCGAACCGCACTTGTTCAATCGCTAAATACGTACGGATTAAATCAATTTCCTGAATCAATGGAATAAGCTCCATCGAGTTGAAGCGATATTTGTTTTGCAGATAATCGCTTAAATTTTCCAGTAATTCTGCCGCTTTACCTGAGTCTTTCCGGCACAAGACAATAATAGAATTCAACGTGTTGTATAAGAAGTGAGGTTCTATCTGCGCCTGTAATGCAGACAATTCTGCTTTATGCATGCGTCGTTCCGTATCATTCATTTCCTGTAGCCGAAGCTGTGCCTGGACGCGAGCAAGCAATTCTTTTTTATGGAAAGGCTTCGATAAGTAATCATTAGCCTTAGTCATAAAGGCAAGTTCCACATCTTCTGGCCGGTTACGAACCGTAACCATTATAATAGGCAGTACGTTTTCAGGATGTTTATCTCGGATTTTACTGCATACCTCCAATCCATTCATACCAGCCATCATGATATCTAACAGAACTAAATGGTATTCATTTTGTTCAATTTTCTGCAAAGCTTCTTCTCCACTTTGGACAAAAGTCACATCATATGGCAACCCTCGAAAGCAATTTTTGATAACAGCCAAATTAACAACTTCGTCATCAACAGCTAGAATGCGCTTGGCATTAGGGTATTTTTTTGATATCTCCGGCTGCATTATATCTGCCAAAGACCATGAAATTGATGATCCTTCCACAAAATGAAACATTCTTTCATTTACTGGTTCGCTGCTTCTAGTTAATTCATTTTTCTGTCCATCCCATAGTGGCAAAGAAAAACTGAAACAAACTCCTTTTCCCTTCATAGACGATACAATTAACTCACTATCATGTAATTCTAATAATTTTTTAGTTATAGATAAACCCAACCCTAATTGACCATAATGTGTATCTTGGGAAATATTTTTTTTATCGAGAGAATCAAATAGTATATTTAGTTCTTGGGCTGATATACTGATACCCGTATCAGTAATAGTAACGACTATCCCCCCTGTTTGTACATTAGCAGATACGGTCACACTTCCATTTTCTGTATACTTTATTGCATAGTAAATTAAATTGTGAAGAATCTGCATTACCCTCTCACTGTCCACATAAACAAGCGGTAAATCTGCCGACACCATATTTTCCAATAGTATAGACCGAGAGCGTGCTATGAAGGTTTCCAAAGTCAAGACCATCTGCACCACTTGACATAGGTTGACTGGAGAACGAATCAATTGGACTGTATCATTACGCAGTGCTGAAAAATCGGCGAATTCATCCACTAAATTGGCCAGCCGTACTCCGCTGTGCACTATCATATTAAGATTTTCTTCTTGATGGTTTCCTGATTGTCCCGCTAGATCATCCCTTGTACATTCGGCCAATCCAATGATGCCATGAAGAGGCGTCTTTAATTCATGGCTGACACGCATCAAAAATTCACTTTTCATATGATCCATATTGATAAGATAGTTTTTAGCTTCTTCCAATTCTATGTTTTGCTGACGCAATCGTTCTTTCGTGACACTAAGCTCATCATTTCGTACTCGTAATTCATTTCGATCCATGTTGCTTCTTCTCAAGTTAAGAATCAAAAAAACAATATATGCCACCATAGATGTAAAAATAACAATAATGACTATGAGCATCAGCACATGGATCATCAATTTATTAGCGGGCATAAATAGTTCCTTGGCATCTATAACGCTAACCAGTGTCCACCCTGCTATGGGAATAGGATTATAAAAAGCAATTTTCGGGGTACCTTGATCGTTATACTGAAAAATTCCTGATTGATTGGTTTTAATCGCTGTTCCTAATTGATTCATATTATCATCAGAAACATCCTGAATAGTCTGTCTACCTACCCAATTGGGGTTTGGATGTGAAATAAAAGTTCCATCATGCGCCAACAATATTTCATAGCCTTTACTGCCAAAGCTAGCCTGCTGTGCAATATTTTGAATTGTTTCTATACTAAGACTTGCCGCCGCGCCTGCAACTATCTTTCCTAATGAATTTCTCTTCCAAGCTATCATCAGTACCATGTCACGACCATAAGCCTGTGAATACGCAGGTTTAAATATGGCATCGTACGCCTCACCCGAAGCTGCATAACGCAGGCCAGCCTCTTCTGCAGCTGACTTAGCCCACGGATCCGTTTTACAGATACCTTCTTCGGCATTGTAATATCGGGCCATTAGGTGCGATAATCTTTGCTCATTTCCCCATTCATTAGGGCCCAAATAGTTAATGATATGCAATGCTACATACTGATTGGGATACGCAGTTGACACGTAGTTCCACCTCGCAGCATTGAGCTGATCAATGAGAGAAATAGCTGGGCTACCTTCTGTCAATTCCAGATTGGGGTTATCATGCAAAACTTCATCTAGGACAGGGCTATGCACAGTCTCCTGTACTTCACCCAATTGCCCCCTAAAATACGTATTGATATGATTTGCCGATTCTCCTGTTCTGGCGGCCATCGTATCAATCAATTCATCTTCAATAACCTGATTATAGTTCCAGTAGGATAATACGGTTATAAAAAATAATATGATGACAGTCGCTATCCATATACAAATAGCCCATTTTGTCCGTACTGGCAATTCCATAACATCAGGCCTCTTTTCAATAGTAAAGATAAGTTTTATTCTTATCGTAGTGTACCGGATTCAAAATCAATGTACAAGTATACACAACAAAATCTGCATGCCCAAATCAAATTAGAGCATGCAGATATGTTATATTTACTTTCTTGGAAAACTTAGGTATTATTTACAACCACTTTACCTCGGCCAGTTTCCAAATCACTGCCTTCCCTAACTAATTTACGACACTGCGTATTACTATATAACAAGGCTAATAGAGATAATCCAATCATGACGATACAAATAATCCATGCGATATCATAGGAACCAGTGCGATCATATATTACAGCAATTGCTGGAACGGACAGTGCCGCACCTAGATATACGGACAAATTAACATAACCATAAATTTCACCATAATGTTGCTGTCCAAACATGGCTGCCGTGATAACCGGCGGACATACAGTACCTGTGCAGATACCCAGCCCATACAAAAAGGCCATAACATACATCAAAAACTGCGATTCAGGGAAGAGCATGCAGCCTATAGCCGCTGCAAAGATAATGCAGATAAAAATTGTTCCCAGCCGAGTTCCGAATTTATCATAAATCCACCCCAGGAATATTTTCCCTAACGTAACAATAATTAAGAAAAACGATAATACTTTTGCCGCGAAAGCCGCACCATGATAGTCAGCCAAAAAAGCTGCCAATTGGCTTAACGAACCGAATCCTACGAAACAAAGCAGAAACATGCCTAGCAAATAGATCCAGAAAAAAGAGTGTTTTTTCACCTCTTCCAAGGACATATTCAATTCCGTTTTTGATTCCGTATGTGAAGCCACTTGTTTCTGCGACGAAATGTCCTCTACGCCATAAGCTTGCGTACCCATGACGGCAGGTGATTTTTTCAATACCCACACCATCGGCAACCCGACAACTACCATTGCCACTGCAAATACGAGAAATGAAGTACGCCAACCATTGTTTTGTATAATATTGGTCATAATCGGACTAATGATAGCTCCACCGATACCGCTACCTGCCAATGCAATACTAATCGCCAAGCCTCTTTTCTTGACGAACCAATTAGTAATTACGATTGAAATGGGTAAGGCAATCGCACCACAAGAAAATGCTCCCATAAAAAATGCACTGATATAAAAATGAACTATATTCTGCGCTAAAGAAAAACTTGCAAATGATATGGCCAACCCGATGATGCACACAGCATGGATAAGCTGGGTATTTTTTTGAGCAAGCCATTTCCCTAATTTAGGCGAAAATACTACAGTCACTCCTGATATTATAGTACTACACAGGCCGAATGCACTTCTACTGAAGCCCACATCTGCAGTTACCGGTTTTACAAATAATCCCCAACAGGTTGTAATCAGGGGATGCAATACCGCCATAATCATAATGCTGGCCGCAACAATCCACCATCCATAGAAAATCCCTTTTTTTTGTTCCATTTTTATGCCTCCATTCTCTCTTATAATGTATCTTTACCTTACTGTTTAAAAACCACGCCATCTTTCATAACAAAGGTAACATGTTTCATAACAGAGAAATCGTCCATGGGGTTGTGATCTACAGCAATGATATCTGCCAGCTTGCCCGTTTCGATAGTGCCGATTTTGTCATCCCAGCGTAGCAATTCTGCAGCGTACCGCGTTGCACTAAACAATACATCATATTTCGAGATACCCGCTTTCGCCATCAATTCAAATTCCCCCGCCTGTTTTCCGTGCAACGTGAGCGGAGTCCCACAGTCCGTACCAAATACGACGCGGACACCTGCATCATATGCTTTTTTTATGTTTGCTAAGTGTGATGGCACCAACGCGGCTGATTTCCGTACAGCGAAATCGGGAATACCTGCTTTTGTTCCTTCTTCTGCTACCACCTTCAATACGATGAATGTCGGGACTATCTGGATCCCTTTTTCTGCCATAATGCCGATTGTCTCTTCATCGACTAAAGTACAGTGTTCAATACACGTAACACCTGCTTCGGCAGCAGCATGAATCCCCGCAGTACCATGGGCATGGGCAGAAACAATTTTGTTGTGCATTTTTGCGACACCAACAGCCGCTTTAATTTCTTCCACGCTCATGTTCTGTTCGCCTGGTTCATTACCGGGACTCAAGACACCACCCGTGACCAGGACTTTAATCTGATCAGCACCGTATTTCAACATGTAGCGGGCTGCCGTCCGAACTTCTTCCGGACCATTGGCAATATTAATAGGTTTAAAAGAATTAAAACCTTTCGTTTCTGCCGGATAGCGACCATCCAAATGACCCGCCGTAGGCGTAATGTACATGCCACTCGAATAAATCCGTGGGCCAAAATGTATTCCTGCATCAATTGCATTACGTAGGATACTGCAACCTTCTATCGTCCGATAGCCTTCATCTCGCACTGTCGTAAATCCGCTGTACAGGTTCATTTGTGCATTTTTCAACGCGTTAAGCGATACTAATTCCGGCGGATCGTTAATTTCAGCTAATGCCGGCGTGCCATTGAAACATAGGTGGACATGAGCATCAATCAAACCTGGCATGACAAATTTGTCGGAAAGATCGATGACTGTATCATCAGGCTCTACGGTATACTGGTCCCCTTGTTGTATCGCCGCAATCTGATTGTCCTTTACGATGACTACCACATTTTTTAATATCGTTTCTTCCGTTGCGCAAAATAGTTCTCCACATTTTATTACCTTTGCCATATCTAATTCCTTCTTTCTGTAAAAGATTATTTGTTGGTATTAGTATAGGTAATTTCATGTATGCTTCATATGGATTTTCATTTATATGTCAGAACCTGCGTTTAACGGTCAAATGGCCGCATGACTATCCTTAAAATAGGCAAAAAAAAGGACCTCATCAGAGGCCCAACATACGATTTAATTCTTTGGCTTTGTTACGGCTTACCGGAATTTCCGTCGAGAAATTCGTCATTTTTAAGACATATGTATTATTGAACATAGGTATAATTTTCTCGATGTGATTAAAATTGACCAGATAACTTTTATGACATCGAAAAAAATTAAATGCTGCCAATCGATTTTCCCAATAGTTCATCGATTGTTTTGTGCTGTATTTTTTATTACTCGTATAAACGACCGCCCCATGACCACGAGGCGTGAACATCAAGACATCTGCCGGATTCAAGAGGAGAATGCGCCCACAATCTTCTTCTGCGGCAATAATATTATGAAATCCATAATCAATAGCTTGCCTGATTTTAGGAATACTATCCAATAAATGATGCTCGCGAGTATCACTCCTATTATTAAAATATTTCTCCATCGTATTATTTAGTCTTCTTTTGGTCACAGGTTTGATAATGTAATCAATAGCATTATAATCAAATGCTTTTAATGCATATTCATCAAAAGCAGTGACAAACACAATGTAAGTTTTGGGTGAAATCTGCATAATCTCATCAGCAATGTCAAGTCCACTGATACCAGGCATCTTGATGTCTAAGAAAATCAATTCAGGCTTAAGCATTTCTACCTTCCCCAAAACATCCAAAGGATCCGTAAACTGTGCCACTACATCAATTTGATCATACTGCTTCAGTAAAAAAAACAGTTGTTCTACAGCAAGTTCCTCATCATCCACAATGATAGTCCGAATCATATCAAATCTCCTCGTATAGTGTATTACCACCATTATCAGAATTTAATTTTTATATTTTTATCCACAAATTGACCTATTATTTGTACTTTAAATAATCGTATTTACATTTTACCTCAAATGCATGATAAATGCCATCAGTCCAATGCATCCCGTATGTGTCAAGATTTTCTCGGTAAATTTTTTGACCCTGATAATAGTTGGCCTCACGGCACCTATTTTTCTATAAAATTGCAGGCATAGCTAAACTTTTCGCTAACGCTCCCATTGCACTACTGACC